>Ga0209930_1002173_pt1 | contig 24641 bp, 21 predicted proteins | sample ThiBiot_500_biof_2_FD_183948 | JGI IMG/M metagenome (GOLD analysis project Ga0209930, IMG submission 183948) | Wastewater bioreactor microbial communities from Cape Town, South Africa - Thiocy_cont_500_biof (SPAdes) | ecosystem: Engineered > Bioreactor > Thiocyanate-remediating >... | reverse complement strand
GTTCATCAACACGGCGGCCGAGTACAGCGACCCCGACCACATCACCCGCGTCGTCGTCGACCGGCACCGCGCATGGGTCCGCGACATCATGGTGGACGCGCTCGAGGAGCTGGGGCATCCCACACCGTTCGCGACAGCCGAGGTACTGTTCACGATGCGCACGGGTGCGATCGTGGCATCGTCGCTCGAGGGCTTCCACGACCCGGACGGGGCGTTCGATCGCGCCTGGTGGGCCCTCGTGGACCAGCGCTGAACCCGGGTCGCGCGACCGCGAGCCGCTTCGGTAGCGTCGGACCATGGAGCACTTCGACACGATCGTCGTCGGTGCGGGCGTGTCGGGCCTCACCGCCGCGCGCCTGCTCGTGCGATCCGGGCGGCGTGTGGTCGTCCTCGAGGCCCGGGATCGGGTCGGCGGGCGGGTGCACACCGATCGGACGGACGGACTCGCCACCGACCTCGGCGCCTCCTGGATCCACGGCATCGACGGCAGCCCCGTCGCGGCGGCGGCGCGGGCGTTCGGGATGCGGACGGTCGAGTTCACCGTCGGGGGCTATCAGCCCGACAGCCGCCCGATCGCCCACTACGGGCCGGACGGCGTGCGGCTGAGCGCGGACGTCGCACAGCGCTACGTCGACGACATCCACGCCGTCGACGCGACGCTCGCCGGCGTGATCGCGTCATCGGCCGCGGACGCCTCCTACCGCGACGTCACCGAAGAGGCGCTCGCCCGACAGGGGTGGGACGCGAACCGGACCCAGCGCGTGCGCGAGTACCTCGAGCACCGGTCGGAGGAGCAGTACGGCGCGTGGATCGACGACCTCGCCGCGCACGGGCTCGACGACGACGTCGTGGACGGCGACGAAGTGGTCTTCCCCGACGGCTACGACCGCCTGCCCGTCGCCCTGGCCGAGGGCCTCGAGGTCCGCCTCGCCCATGCGGTCTCCCGCGTGGCGTGGTCGGCGGACGGCGTCGTCGTCTCGACCGATCGCGGTGACCTCGCGGCGCGCGACGCGGTCGTGACGGTGCCCGTCGGCGTGCTCCGGTCCGAGGACTTCGTCATCGACCCGCCGCTGCCCGAGCCGAACGCCGGCGCGCTCGGCCGGCTCGCGATGAACGCGTTCGAGAAGGTGTTCCTCCGGTTCCCGGTGCGCTTCTGGGACGACGACGTCTACGCCATCCGGCAACAGGGTCCCGAGGGGGCGTGGTGGCACTCCTGGTACGACCTCACCCCGCTGCACGGCGTCCCGACCCTGCTGACCTTCGCCGCGGGACCGGCCGCGATCGCGACACGGGACTGGGACGCCGATCGTGTCGCCGCCTCCGTCCTGGAGCAGCTGCGGCGCCTCTACGGCGGCGGGGTCGTGGCGCCGACCCGCGTGGACGTCACCCACTGGCAGGACGACCCGTTCGCACGCGGCTCCTACGCCTATATGACCGTCGGCTCGACCACCCGCGACCACGACGACCTCGCGACACCCGTGGGCGGCGTGCTGCACCTGGCCGGCGAGGCGACGTGGACCGACGACCCCGCAACCGTGACGGCGGCGCTGTGCTCGGGCCACCGCGCCGCGGAGAACGTCCTGGGTCGCGACATCCCGATCGACGAGCTGTGGAGCGGTCCGCGCCTCAGCTGACGTGGATGATGGGCCGCCGCCGCGGGTCCTTCTCCGCCTCCCGGAGCACTTCGCGTGCCACCGGGGCGATCTCGCCGTTCCCGAACAGCAGGAACCGGAGCATGTTCGAGACGGGATTGCCCTCGTTCCACTCGAAGTAGGCCTCGGGCACGACGCCCGTCTCGTCGCGGATCTTCAGGAGAACGGCCGCCAGCGTGTTCGGGATGCTGGCACTGCGGACGCGCAGCACCCGGTAGCCGTCGACCTCGACGCCGCGCACGTCGAGGTCCTCCTCGAACTCCGACGAGTCGGTGGGGTAGACCTCGAGGAAGAGCACCCGCGACTCACGCGGGATGTGCGAGTACTTGCGCTCGTCCTCGCTCTTCTTGCGGTACTCGTACTCGCTGCCGTCCTCCGGCTCGTGCGCGATCACCCGGATGACGCCGTGCGCGGCATCGTCGACGACGAAGGTGCGGGCGGCGTCGTCGAGTTCGACGACGGTCGCGCGGATCTCGAACGCGCGCCCGATCCGCGACACGGCCGAGATGACGAGGATCGCCACGATGAAGATCGCCGCGATACGGATGCCGTCCGGTCGCTCGACGACGTTCACGACCGTCGTGTACAGGAAGACCACCGAGATGACGGCGAACCCGATCATCGCCCCGCGCTGGCCCTTCCGCCACGCCGACAGCGTCACCGCGACGGACGCCGACGTGATGAGGACCAGCACGCCGGTGGCGTAGGCGCCCCCCTGGGCGTCGACGTTCGCGTCGAACACCAGGGTGATGATGAACGCGATGCCGGTGAGGACGAGGACGAGCGGGCGGACCGCCTTCGTCCACTGCGGCGCCATCCCGTACCGCGGCAGGTACCGCGGGATGATGTTCAGGAGTCCCGCCATCGCGGAGGCGCCGGCGAACCACAGGATGCAGATCGTGCTGAGGTCGTAGACGGTGCCGAACCCGGCACCGAGGTACTCGTGCGCCAGGTACGCGATCGCGCGGCCGTTCGCGCTGCCGCCCGGCTGGAACTCCTTCTGCGGGATGAGCACCGTCGTGACGAAGCTCGAGGTGATCAGGAATGCGCTCATGATGAGCGCCGCGGTGGTGAGGAGCTTCTTCGCGCCGGCGATCCGCCCCCTGGGCTCCGCTGCGGTGTCGTCGGCGCGGCCGCGGATCTGCGGCATGACGGCGACGCCGGTCTCGAATCCGGACAGGCCCAGCGCGAGCTTCGGGAAGACCAGCAGGGCGATGCCCACGATCAGCGCGGGGTTTCCGTGCTGCGTCATGAGGGCCGCCCCCCAGTCGGTGACGACGGCGGGGTGCCCCACGACGTGGAACATGGCCACCACGATGACGATGAGGTTGAGGGCGAGGTAGACCGCCACCAGCACGACGGCGATGCCGATCGCCTCGCGGAACCCGCGCAGGAACACGATCCCGAGGAGCGCGATCAGAGCCAGCGTGATCGGGACTTCGTTGCCGTGGAACCACGCGGGCGCGAAGGGGTTCTCCACGGCGTGGGCGGTGGCATCCGCCGCCGACAGGGTGATCGTGATCATGAAGTCGGTCGCGGCGAACCCGAGGAGGACGAGGACGAAGAGCTTCCCCGCCCACCACGGCAGCGAATGCTCCAGCATCGCGATCGAGCCGGAGCCCTTGAAGCTCTCGCGAGCGACGCGCCGGTACACGGGCAGCGCGCCGAACAGCGTGATGGCGACGAGGACGAGGGTGGCGATCGGCGAGATGAGCCCCGCCGCGAGCGCCGCGATGGCGGGCTGGTAGCCGAGCGTAGAGAAGTAGTCGACGCCGGTCAGGCACATCACGCGCCACCACGAATGGGTCTTCTCCGAGCCCTGCCCGTGCGGCCCCTGGTGGGAGCCTCGCGCGTCGACGAGGCCCTCGAGCATCCACCGCCGCAGCCGGTGGGTGGGAACGGGAGCGGTGTCGCTCGAGACGGCTTCCAACGAGGACATCGGTCCGATCCCTTCGACGCGGCGAGCGGCGGCTCGCACTCGGATTATGCCGCCCGCAGCGTCGCAACGAGAAACCGGATCAGTATTCGAACACGAGTCGCGCGAGCACCTTGCCGGACAGCACCTCGGCGATGGCGTCGTTGACCTGGTCCAGCCGGCGGGGCTCGGCGATGATCTTCGTGCGGCCTGCCGCGTGGAGCGCGAACACCTCGGCGAGATCCTGACGGGTGCCGACGATCGACCCGATGATGGAGATCCCCTTCAGGACCGTCTCGAAGATCGAGACCGTCATCTCCTGGTCCGCTGGGAGCGCCACGCAGATGAGCCGGCCCCCGCGGTTGAGCGAGGCGAAGGCCTGCTCGAAGACGCGCGGCGACGCGGCCAGCACGAGGGCGACGTCCGCGCCGCCGAGCGCGCGGATCGCGGCGACCGGGTCGACGGTGGCGGCGTTCACGGTGTGCTCCGCGCCGAGGTCCATGGCGAGGTCGAGCTTCGCGTCCTCCACGTCGACGGCGATCACCGATCCGCCCATGATCCGCGCGTATTGGACGGCCAGGTGGCCGAGTCCCCCGATCCCGAAGACCGCCACGCGCTCCGTGGGGACGATGGCGGCGACCTTGAGCGCCTTGTAGGTCGTCACGCCGGCGCACGTCAGCGGCGCCGCGTCGAGGGACGAGATCCCGTCGGGGACGGGGACCACGAAGCGCGCCGCCGCGACCGCGTACTCCGCGAACGCGCCGTCGACCGAGTACCCGCTGTTGTGCTGCTTCTCACAGAGCGTCTCGCGCCCGTCGATGCAGTAGCGGCACTCGCCGCACGCGTAGCCGAGCCACGGGATCGCCACCCTCTCGCCGACCGTGCGGTCGGTCACGCCGTCGCCGAGCTTCTCGACGATGCCCACGCCCTCGTGCCCCGGGACGAACGGCGGGTGCGGCTTGACGGGCCAGTCGCCGTGCGCGGCGTGGATGTCGGTGTGACACAGCCCGCAGGTCTCCAGTCGGATCAGCACCTCGCCGTGCCCCGGTTCGGGGACCGCGCGGTCCAGGACCTCCAGCGGTGCGGTGAACGACGTGACGACGGCGGCTTTCATGACGACTCCTTCGAGATGGCCCGTGCAGGACTCGATCAGGGGCAGGTCGCACGGGATGCCCGCCACGACCCGACTCTCCTCCGCCCGACGCCACGGCGACGGGCCCAAGGTCCCGCGCCGCCCGCGTCCTGGGACGAATCTTGGTGACGTCTTGGCGACCCTCTGGTTGACTCGGAGCGTGGTCTCTCCGGCTGGTGCGCTCCCCCGTGTGCTGTACGTCGAAGACGACCCCGCGATCGCGGACATGACCATCGAGGTGCTCTCGGAGGTCTACGACGTCGTCCACGTCTCCGACGGCCGCACCGCCGTGACCCGGGCGCTCGGCGACCGCTTCGACGTCATGGTGATCGACCGGCGGCTGCCGGGTCTGGACGGGATCCAGGTGGTCGAGGCGGTGCGGACGGCGAAAATCACCACCCCGATCCTGCTCCTCACCGCGCTCGGCGCGGTCGACGACCGGATCGAGGGCCTGGATGCGGGAGCCAACGACTACCTGGTGAAGCCCTTCGACTACGGCGAGCTCCTCGCGCGCATGCGGGCGCTCGTCCGTGGATTCCGCGCCGAAGGACGCCGCCGCGCGCTCGGACAGTGGACCTTCGTGGCGGAGTCGTCGGCGCTCTTCGGGCCTTCCGGCGAGCGTGTTGCCCTCACCGTCACCGAGACGCGGATGCTGGACGTGCTCGCGGCCAGTCCGGACCACGTCTTCTCGCGCGACGAGCTCATGCGCGCGGTCTTCGCGTCCGAGGACGCCCTGAGCTCCGTGGACACGTACGTCCACTACATCCGCCGGAAGACGTCGCCGGAGGTCATCGAGACCGTTCGCGGTCGGGGCTACCGCGCCGGAGCACCCGCGTGACCGCCGATCCGCGCGGCAGCCGTGCGAGTCTCGACCGCAGGCGCGTGCAGCGCTCGGCGATGCGGGTCGGGCTCCTCGTGGGCGCGGCGTCGGCGATCGTGATCACCGCCGGCGTGCTCATCCTCGTCGCGGTGCTGGTGCTCACCGCACGGCCCGACGGACGGCCGCGCGGTCCCGGCGACCTCGACGGCGATCGCGTCGTCGTCGACGTCGACCACATCCTGCCCTGGGTGATCGGGCTGGGGATCCTCGGCGTGGTGCTCCTGGGACTGATCGCGTGGCTCGCTGCCCGGTGGGCGGTACGCCCGCTCACCGCGGCGCTCCAGCTGCAGCGGAACTTCGTCTCGGACGCCGGCCACGAGCTGCGCACGCCCCTCACCGCGCTGACGAGCCGCATCCAGATCGTGCAGCGACGGCTCGCGAGGGGCGAGCCGGTCGCGGATGCCATCGTCGAGCTGCGCCGGGACGCGAAGACGCTCGATGACGTGCTGGCCGACATGCTCCTCACGGCGGAAGGCGGCAGCGCGCCGGACGAGCGCGCCGACGTGGGTGCGTGCGTGACCGCGGCCGTGCAGACACTGGCCTCGCTCGCGGCGGAGAACCACGTGACCGTCGAGACCCACGTCAGCGGCGGACCGGAAGCACGCATCCCCGCGGTGACCCTCACGCGGCTGTGCGTCGCACTCCTCGACAACGCGATCGGACATACCCGCACGGGGACCCGGGTCGCGGTGCGCGCGCACCGCAGCGGCCACGTCGTGGAGATCCGGGTCGTCGATTCCGGTGACGGCATCTCCGCACGGGACGCCGACCGGATCTTCGAGCGGTTCGCCCGCGGTGCGGAATCCGGCAAGCGCCGCGGCTTCGGGCTCGGGCTCGCACTCGTGCGGGAGGCGGCAACCCGCTACGGCGGCTCCGTGCGCATCGAGGAGACGTCGACGTCGGGGACGACCTTCCTGCTCGCGCTCCCCGCGGCGTGACGTCAGGCCGCCGTGGCCACCGCGACCTCGACACCCGAGATCCAGCGCCGCACCGCGCCCTCCCCGGTCACGAGCAGACCCGAGGTGACCGGCGCGGCCGAGATCCAGGACAGGTCGCGGCCCGCCACGACCGCGGCCGTCGCCCAGACGTCCGCCGCGGTGAGATCCGGCGCGATGACGGTGGCGCTGCGCACGCCGCGGGCGGGGACGCCCATCCGCGGGTCGACGATGTGCGCGCCGCGCTCCGCGGTGCCGGAGGTCGCGACGGCGCCGTCGCGCACGTCCACGGTGGCGAGCACCTCTCCGGGGTGGTCCGGGTCGGCGATGCCGACGTGCCAGGTCCACTCCGACCCCGGCGCCGTGCGCAGGCGCATGTCGCCCCCCACTCCGATGCCGACGGCGACGATGCCGGGCACCTCCATGAGCGGCGCAAGGTGATGCGCGCTGGCCCGCTCGACGGCCCAGCCCTTCACGTACCCGGTGGGATCGAACCAGCCGCGCCAGTGGGCGGAGAACATCCCCCGCGTCGCGAGGGCCGCTTCTTCGCACGCGCGCGCGACCTCGCCGACCCACGGGTCGGCCGCGTCGATGGCGAGCTCGCCCCGGCGGATCCGCGAGACGTCCGAGTCGTCGCGGAATGGGGAGAAGACGCGCTCCACCTCACGGAGCTCGGCGAAGCAGGCGGCGACCGCGGCCTCCGCCTCGCCCGAGTCGCAGGACGCGCCGACGACGTGGATGCTGGCCGCCGTCCCCATCAGGTGCTCGACCCAGGCGCGGCGCGCGTGTCCGGCGCTCATTGCGCGGCCTGATCCAGCGCGGACTGAAGGGACTGGAGATATCCGCCGCTCGTGTAGGTGGCTCCCGAGATCATGTCGATCTGGGCGCTCTGAGCCGAGATCGTCTCGGACACCAGCTGCGGGAGAGCCTGCTGGTTGATCTCGGCGTCCCGGCCGCTGCCGTTGGGATACTGCGGCACGTCGACCGCCGTGATCTTCCCGCCGCTGACCGTGACCTTGACCTGCACAGCGCCGTACGCGGTATCGACGGCCTGACCGGTGTAGGCGCCGTCCTTGAGCCCCGACGAGTTGCCGGAGGTGCCGGTGCTGCCGCCCGTCGTGCCGGTGCTGGCCCCGGACCCGCTCGTACCCTGGGTCGTCGTCCCGCTCGTCCCGGTCGTGCCGCTGGTGCCGCCGGTGCCGCTGGACGTCGTGCCGGTCCCCGTCGCTGTCGACGACAGCGGGACCGCCTCGCCGAGCGAGGTGCGGTAGCTGAACAGCAGGACGAGCCCGCTCAGGGTGGCGAGTGCGCCGTAGACGATCTTCTTCATGTCGGCTCCTGGCTAGACGGTGAATGCTTCGCTGTGGATGCGGCTGTCGTCGACGCCTGCCGCGCGCAGATCGGTGCGGACGGCGTCCATCCATGGGATCGGACCGCACAGGAAGACGTCGTACTCCTCGAGGTCGGGGGCCAGATGGCGGATCAGGTCGGGACCTGCCCACGCGCCGTGAGTCGCGGGCAGCCAGGTCGCGCCCGACCCGCCGCGCCGCCCGTTGAGCGTGAAGTGGCGCAGTCCCCGTTCGCGAGCGAGCCGCTGGATCTCTCGCAGCCGCATGCCGTCGCGATCGTCATGGTCGCGCGTGACGAGCGTGGCCTCACCCGGGCCGTATTCCTCGGACTCCAGCAGGGCGACCAGCGGGCCGACGCCTGCTCCTGCGCCCAGCATGAGGAGCTTGCGTCCGGTGCGGACGTCGCCGGTCATGTGGCCGTAGGGGCCTTCGAACAGCACGCGCGTGCCCCTGCGCAGCCGGCTCAGCCGGCGGGTGCCGTCGCCCACGATCCGGGCGGCGACCACCAGTTCATCGCCGATCGGGGCGCCGGCCAGCGAGAGCGGGTGGCCGCGGGTCCACCCCGGGCCGTCCAGGAAGCGCCACACGAAGAACTGTCCGGGCTTCGCATCCAGGCGGTGCAGTCCGCGGCCGCGCATCCGCACCGCCACGCCGCGCTTCCCGTCGGCCGACACCGACGTCACCCTGAGGTCGTGACGACGGGAGCGCCACAGCGGCACCACTACGCGGAACACGACGACGGACGCCGCCACCACGGCCCACAGGGTCCACCAGTAGACGGTCGCGGCCGGGTTCGCGATGAAGTCCGCGCCCGTCCAGAGCATGTGCGGGATCGCGAGGCCGACGCCGAGGTAGCCGTAGAGGTGCAGCAGGTGCCACGACTCGTAGCGCAGCTTGCGTCGCGCGCGCCGGATCGAGGTGACCACCACCATGACGAGCAGGCCGGTCCCCGCGGTGGCCAGCAGCATCCCGGGGTAGTCCCACACGAACTGCCAGAGCTGCACGAAGGGGTTGATCGCGGCCTGCGCCGCATAGCCGGCGACCAGCAGCACGATGTGCGCCATCAGCAGCCAGAAGGACCAGAATCCGACGAACCGGTGCAGCCGCGTGATGCCGTCGCGGCCGAAGCCCTTCTCGAACAGCGGGATGCGGGCCATCAGCAGCACCTGATACAGCAGCAGGTTCGCCGACACGAGGCCCGTGAGCCGGCCCAGGGTGTTGAGCGTGTCGGCGTTGAACGCGAACAGCGACTGGATGCCCGCACCGCCCACCCACAGCGCGACGACGAACAGGCTCGTGAGCCAGATGACGGCGGTCGCGGCGAGGCGCCACGCTCCACGCCGCGACCGGGGACGGTCGACGGGCACGAGGGGCGCGGCGTCGCCTCGGGCGGGTGCGGTCCTCGCTGCGAGTGAGCTCATGACCCCATGGTGGGGTGGCCGCTTTGAGATGGGACCAAGAATGCGGCATCCTCAGCAATCGCATAGGAACCGCATCACTTTCCCCGCCGCCACGGAGCCGCGCCGATCACCGTCGCAGGCGCAGGGACACCAGCCGGACGGCCAGGCCGAGCGCCATCACCGCGACGCCCCCGACGACGGCCGTGACGGGCAATGCGGCGGCGAGCACGACGCATCCGAGGGCACCGAGCGCATTCGCCCAGCGCGGCATCCTCCGGCGCGCACGGCTCTGCGTGATCGCGGCGGCGTTCGCCGTGAAGTAGTACAGCAGCACCCCGAAGGACGAGAACCCGATGGCGTTGCGGAGGTCGACCACGAGCACCAGGACGCAGACGACGGCGATGAGGACGTAGTGGGCGCGATGGGGCACCCGGTAGCGCGGATGCACGGCGGCGAACCAATGCGGCAGATCGCGTTCGCGCGCCATGGCCAGAGTGGTCCGCCCGATGCCCGCCATGAGCGCCAGGAGCGCACCGCTCGCGGCCAGCGCAGCACCGGCCGCGACGACGGGACCCGTCCACGCCCATCCGCCCGCCGCGGCCGTCTGCGCGAGCGGAGCGGACGCGGACGCGAGCGCCTGTGGTCCGAGCACGCCCAGGGCGAGGACCGCCACACCGAGGTAGACGAGCAGGGCCACACTCAACGAGATCGTGATGGCGCGCGGGATCGTGCGTGCCGGGTCCCGCACCTCCTCCCCCATCGTCGCGATCCGCGCGTAGCCGGCGAAGGCGAAGAAGAGCAGTCCCGCCGCCTGCAGCACGCCGTACGGGCCGTGAGGCACCCATTCGAGAGGTGCGACCGCGGTGAATCGTCCCGATGCCGCGCCGGCGACGACGACGAGGGCGAGCACGGCCAGCGAGCAGGCCACGATGACCTTGGTCGCGGCGGCCGTGCGCGAGACGCCCAGCGCGTCGATCAGGCCGACGGCGAGCACGACGAGGACCGCGACCGGGCGCGACCACCCGGCGGGTGCGACGTACACCGCGACAGTGGTCGCCATCGCCGCGCAGCTCGCGGTCTTCCCGAACACGAAGCCCCACCCGGCGAAGAAGCCCCACCACGGGCCGAGGCGCTCCCTGCCGTACACGTACGTGCCGCCCGACGTCGGGTACTGCGCGGCGAGCTGTGCCGAGGCCAGCGCATTGCACCATGCCACGACCGCAGCGATCAGCAGGGCGAGGACGACAGCGCTGCCGGCGGCCGCGGCTGCGGGCGCGAAGACGCTGAAGACACCCGCGCCGATCATGGATCCCAGCCCGATCGCGACAGCGTCGGTCGTCCCCAGCCGCCTCGCGAGGCGGCCGCCGGATGTCACGCCGACACCGCGCTCGGTCGATGGCGAGGGCGGGGGCTCGGGGAGCTCGTCTCGGCGCGCACGAACGCAACGCTAGGGGCAGTCGGGCTCTGACCGCCAGGGGCATCGGCGCCGATGAGCCCGTGCGATAGCGTCGCCGCTACATGCCCGCCGGCACGGCGTTGCCGTGCTGGTCGGCCTTCTCGCGGCGCTCGTCGGCCACCGGATGCGGGTGGACGATCAGCACCGGGCAGTGGGCGTACTCGGCGCACGCACTGCTGACGGATCCGAGAAGCAGGCCGGCGAATCCCCCGTGACCACGACTGCCCAGCACGAGCATCGATGCGCGCGCGCTCTCGGCGATCAGGCGTTTCGCCGCAGGCCCGTTGGTGACCGAGATCGTGAGGCCGTCGGGCACCTCGTCGCCGAAGACGACCGTGACGGCGTCCTGGATGATCTGCCTGGCGTCCTCTTCCGGGGACCAGCCCGCGACGCCGGCGTAGTCCATCAGTCCGGGATAGATCCAGGTGATCATGACCTCGATGGGCGCGTCGAGCGCTTCCGCGAGCCGCTTCGCGTACGTGAGGGCGTCGATCGACGACGGGGACCCGTCGATGCCGACGAGGATGGGTTCGTTCGATGTGAGGGTGTGCATGCCCTCATGGTGCCGTCCCGCCGATCAGCGGAAGGGGACGAAAGTCACACGGTCATGAGGCGTGCCCGGCGCGTGCGCGCGACGCGTCCAGGAGGCGCTCGACCTCTTCGTCGGAGGTCGGGCCGAAGTCGCGGTAGTACCGGCCCACCGCGTCGAAGTCCTCGGGGACGAGCAGGCAGAAGACCTGGTCGGCCACCTCGATCCGATCGAGGGCGGACTGCGCACCGACGGGCGCGGCCACGTACACGCGGGCCGCGTTCAGACGGCGTGCGACCCGGCAGGCGGCGGCCATCGTCGATCCGGTGGCGATGCCGTCGTCGACGACCACGACGTTCCGCCCGTCCAGCTCGATCTCCGGCCGATGGGCACGGAGCCGCGCGAGTCGAGCGTCGACGGCGGCGCGTTCGGCGGCCTCCACGTCTGCGAGCTGCTGCGCGGAAACCCCGAGACGTGCGATCAGGTCCCGATCGACGACGGTGATGCCGGATTCGCCGACCGCACCCATCGCGACTTCGGGGATGCCGGGGACCCCCAGCTTCCGGACGACGATCACATCCAGGGGCGCCTGCAGCGCCTCGGCGACCTGCGCGGCGACGGGCACGCCGCCGCGCGGCAGACCGAGCACGACCACGTCGCCGAGCTCGCGATGCGCGAGCATCCGACCGAGCTGCCGCCCTGCCTCGACCCGGTCCAGGAACCACCAGCGGTCGCCCATCAGTGCACCGTGCGTCCGGACGCGAGGGTGCGACCCCACGTGCGGGCGCGATCCCGCTCGCCCTCGACCAGCGGACCTTCGTATCCCTCCACCAGGAAGCTCTCCGGCTCGGCGATCGTGAAGCCGAGGCGTCGGGCCATCTTCGTGGCGCTGCGCGATGCCGCTCCGGGCAGCAGGGGGAAGTCGACGCGGGTGTCGAAGGCCGCGAACACCTGCGGGTGCTCCCCCCGGGACAGCCCCTCCAGCCACTCGCGGATGCCGCGGTCGACGTCGCGCGCGGAGCCCCCGCGTCCCGCCGCCTCGCGCCGACTGGCCGCACGCGACATCGAGAAGGTGTGCGTGGGTCCGCCCACGATCAGCAGGTCGACGTCGTCCGGGACGTCCGGCCCGGCGTCCGCCACATCGGTCACCTCGACGTCGCTGCCGCCGGCCAGCCCCTCGCCGATCGCCTCGGCGATCGCCCGGGTGTTGCCGAACATCGTCTCGTAGATCACCAGGGATCTCATCGGTCCTCCTTCTCGGCGACGGTGTCGCCGGCGACGCAGGGCCGTCGCCGGCGTACGCCCGCACGATTCGAGTGTCGGAGCACCACGGCTCCCCGTGCGGGACGAAAGTCACTTCGCGCCGGGGCTGCGGGCGGCGAAGCGCGAGGACCGCCGCAGCACACGGTGCGAGTACCCCCGGGTACGGACGCGGTGGACGTGCGGGATGCGCGGAGCCAGCGTGCGGAAGAACCAGCTCTTCGCGATCTCCACGCACACGAGGTACGCGATGACCATCCCCACCATGGCCAGGAAGAACGGCGCCGGGAGCGGTCGGAAGCCCAGGAGGCCGGAGAGCGGGGAATAGGGCAGCCACACACCGATCGCGACGACGGCGAGCGAGGCGATCGTGAGCCCGAGCGACGGCCTGCTGCGGAAGAACGGCACCCGGCGCGTGCGGACGGCGAAGATGATCAGGGTCTGAGTCGCGATCGACTCGATGAACCAGCCCGCCTGGAACTCGCCCTCCACCGCGTGGAAGGCGAACAGCATGAGCCCGAAGGTGGCGAAGTCGAAGAGCGAGCTGATGGGGCCGAACACCAGCATGAAGCGCCGGATGAAGCCGATGTCCCACCGCGACGGCGCCTCGAGCTGCTCCGGGTCCACGCGGTCGCCCGGGATCGCGAGCTGACCGCTGTCGTAGAGCAGATTGTTGAGGAGGATCTGCCCCGGCAGCATCGGCAGGAACGGCAGCACGACCGAGGCCACCGAGGCGCTCACCATGTTCCCGAAGTTGCTGGACGTCCCCATCAGCAGGTACTTGATCGTGTTCGCGAAGATCCGTCGACCCTCGGTGACGCCGTCGGCGAGCACACCGAGGTCCTTGTCGAGGAGGAGCACGTCGGCGGCGTCCTTCGCCACATCGGCGGCCGAGTCGACGGAGATGCCGATGTCGGCCTGGTGGAGCGCGAGCGCGTCGTTCACCCCGTCGCCGAGGAAGCCCACGGAACGTCCCTTGTGGCGCAGCAGCCGGATGATGCGCGCCTTCTGCTCCGGCGACACGCGCGCGAACACGGTGACGCGCGCCACGGCATCCTTCAGTTCCTCATCGTCGAGGCGATCCACGTCCGCACCGACCAGCGTGCCGCCCGAGGAGACGCCGAGATCGGTGAGCACCTTCTCCGCCACCGCCGCGCTGTCGCCGGTGGCGATCTTCACCGCGATCCCCAGCCGCGCGAGCTTCTCGAGCGATGCGCGCGCGTCGGCCTTCGGCCGATCGACGAACACCAGGAAGCCGATGAGCGCGAGGCCGGTCTCACTCTGCGGGGTGAGCGTCTCCTCGCCGTCCGCGCCCCTCGCCGCGACCGCGATGACACGCGACCCGGCCGCGTACTGCGCCGCCAACGCGTCCTCCGCCCCGGCGGGGCTGCCGGTGCACCGGGCGATGACGTCCTCCGCGGCGCCCTTCGTCACGACGCGCCTCGAGCCGTCATGCGCTTCGACGAGCACTGTCGTCCGTCGTCTCTCGTGATCGAACGGCAGGATGTCGCGTCGCACATAGTCGCCCGGGCGCACATCGGTCGGACGCGGCGCCTCCCAGAGCGCCGCGTCGAGCGGATTGAGGCCCACGACGCGACCCACGGGGGTCGCGTAGTCGGTCTCCGTGGCGAGAAGCCCGAGGAGGAGCAGTTCGTCCGGCGCGGTCGTCCCATCCGCGGCGAGCGCGCCCGCATAGCTGATCCGCCCGTCGGTGAGCGTGCCCGTCTTGTCGGTCACGAGCACGTCCATGTCGCCGAGGTCCTCGATGCACACAAGTCGCTTCACCAGCACGCGCCGTCTCGCCAGCATCCGGGATCCGGTCGCGAGGCTCGCGCTGACGACCGCCGGCAGCAGCTGGGGGGTGATCCCCACCGCGATCGCCAGCGAGAAGAGCAGCGAGTCGAGGACGGGTCGGTGCAGCAGGACGTTCGCCACGAAGATGAGCGTGGTCAGGATGAGGGCCACCTCGAGCAGCAGCACCGAGAATCGGCCGAGGCCGCGCTGGAACTCCGTCTGCGGCTGCTGTGTTCCGAGGCCCTCCGCGATCCGGCCGAACTCCGTCCGCGTCGCCGTCGCCACCACGACCGCAGTCGCCGTCCCGGACTGCACGACCGTTCCCATCAGCGCGCACGAGGTCAGATCGCCGATCCCCGCGTCCTCCCCGATCGGAGCCGCGGATTTCGCCGCCGGCAGCGACTCACCGGTGACGATGCCCTCGTCGCACGAGAGGTTGTGGGCGGACAGAAGCCGCAGGTCCGCAGGCACCACATCTCCGGTGGCGAGGTCGACGATGTCGCCCGGGACGAGGTCGATCACGTCCACCTCCGCCCTCGCCCCGTCGCGCAGGGCGACGACACGATGGCGGAGCTGGTCGTGCAGCGCATCGGCGGCTTGCTCCGCGCGGAACTCGTTCGCGAACCCGAGCCCGACGCTCGCCACCAGGATCACGGCGATGATCGCGGCGTTCGCGCCCTCGCCGAGGAACACGGACACCCCGGCCGTCACGAACAGCAGGATGAGGACGGGACTCTTCAGCTGCCGCCCCAGCACTCGCCATGGGCGGGCGCGGTGGGTGCGCAGGACGTTGGGGCCGACCGCGGCCCGACGCGACGCGGCCTCCGCGGTGGAGAGCCCGCGTGCCCCGGATCCGACGCTGCGGAGCACGTCGTCGGCCTCCTGCACGGCGGCGCCACGCAGGGGCAAGGTCTGAACATCCATCGCATGCGACAGTAGACACTGCGGCGCCGGACCGCGACGGGACCTTCGGCCCGCCGCTCCCGGGCCGCAGCGGTGACGGTGAGAACTGTGCACCCCCGACAGGCCCCGCGCGGCTCGACCGCCGATCGTCGCGCCCTCCGCCTCGGTCGGTCCTCCGTCGTCGCGGCGCTGACGCTCGTGCTGGCGGCGGTCCTGGTCCTCGCCGTGACCGGACAGCCGACCGCCGCGCGATGGACGGCCGTCGGCGCGGTGGGTCTGTTCGTGCTGTGGACGCTCGTCGGCATGATCCGCGACGTCCTGCACGGTCACGTGGGTCTCGACATCCTCGCGGTCGTCGCGATGGTCGCCACGCTCGCCGTGGACGAGTATGTCGCGGCGATCATCGTCGCCCTGATGCTCTCCGGCGGAGAGGCCCTGGAGGAGGTGGCGGCACGCCGGGCGAAGCGCGACCTCTCGGCCCTCCTGGACCGGTCACCGCGCGTCGCGCACCGGCTCGCGTCGGACGATCGGGGCGATGCGACCGGGGTGCAGGACGTGGGAGTGGATGCGGTCGCCGTCGGCGACCTCCTCCTCGTCCGGCCGGCGGAGATCGTTCCGGTCGATGGGATCCTCGTCACGGGCAGCGCGTCGTTCGACGAGTCGTCGCTCACCGGAGAGAGCATGCCGGTACACCGTTCGGCCGGCGAGGAGGTGCCGTCCGGTGCGATCAACGGCACGCAGGCCGCCACGATCCGCGCCCTCCGCCCCGCCTCGGCCAGTCAGTACCAGCAGATCGTCGCCCTCGTCGCCGAGGCGCAGGACTCGAAGGCTCCCGTGGTGCGCCTCGCGGACCGGTTCGCAGTTCCGTTCACGGCGGTCGCGCTCATCCTGGGGATCACGGCGTGGGCACTCGCCGGCGACCCGCGACGGTTCGCCGAGGTCCTCGTGCTCGCGACACCGTGCCCGCTCCTGATCGCCGCCCCGGTGGCCTTCCTCGCCGGGCTGTCGCGCGCCGCGCGGTCCGGGGTGATCGTGAAGGGCGGCGCGATCGTCGAACGCCTGGCTCGCGTGAGGTCTGCGGCGTTCGACAAGACCGGCACGATCACGATCGGGACCGCCCAGGTCGTCGACGTGATCCCCGCCGCGGGGCAGGATGCCGATGAGCTGCTGGGTCTCGCCGCCGCCGCGGAGCAGTACTCCACGCACGTCTTCGCCGAAGGCATCCGCCGGGCCGCCGCGGCACGAGGACTCCCCTTGGGAGCCGCGTCGTCCGCCAGCGAGGGGGCGACGAACGGAGTGGTCGCCGTCATCGACGGCCGTGAAGTCGTGGTCGGCAAGGGATCCTTCGTCTCGTCCGTCGCCTCGCCGGTGGAGCCCGTCTCCGTCCAGCCCGGCCAGGCGGTCGCGTACGTCGCGGTCGACGGACGCTTCGCCGGGGCGCTCCTCCTCGCGGATGACGCCCGGCCGGAGGCCGCGGACGTCATCGGCTGGCTCCGCCGGCACGGGGTGGAGCGCATCGCCATGCTCACGGGCGACGCCGGCCCGACCGCCGAATCGATCGCGCGCCGGGTCGGGATCGACGAGGTGCACAGCGCGCTCCGGCCGGCGGAGAAGGTGCAGCTGGCCGCGGAGATGCAGCCGCGCCCCATTCTCATGGTGGGCGACGGGATCAACGACGCACCGGTCCTCGCCGCCGCCGACGTCGGCATCGCGATGGGTGCCCACGGTGGCACCGCGGCCGGGGATGCGGCGGACGTCGTGGTCCTCGTCGACACGCTCACCGGGGTGGTGGATGCGGTCGCGGTCGGCCGCCACACGGTGGCTGTGGCCCTGACGGCGATCTGGATCGGCATCGGCCTGAGCGTGGCCCTCATGCTCGTCGCGATGACGGGGGTGATCCCGGCCGTGGCGGGCGCCCTGATCCAGGAGGCCGTGGACGTCGCCACCATCCTCTACGCCCTGCGTGCGCTCGGACCGGGCCGCACCGAACGGGCGGAGGCCGCGCGCGTGGTCACTCGCTGAGCGCCACGTCGATCACGAGCGACCCGGACGCCCGTCCCGCGCGGAGATCCTCGACCGCGTCGGCGGCGCGCGCGAACGGATAGCGCGTGACGTGGGCGTTCAGGTGCAGGTGCGCGGCGAGCCGGAGGAACGCGGCGCCGTCCTCCCGCGTGTTCGCCGTGACCGTGCGCAGATCGCGTTCCCGGAAGAGGTGCTCCTCGTAGCTCATGGCGGGGAGGTCCGTCATGTGGATGCCCGCCAGCACCACCGTGCCACCTGGCGAGGTGGCGGCCAGCGCATCCCGCACGAGCTCACCCGCCGGTGCGAAGACGATGGCCGCGTCGAGCGGAACGGGCGGGCGCTCGTGCTCCGATCCGACGAAGGTCGCACCGACCGCGCGGGCGAGCGCCCGATTCTCCTCGCCCCGGGTCATCGCGAACACCCGCGCGCCCGACGTCATCGCGACGGCGGCGGTGAGGTGACCACTCGAGCCGAACCCGTAGATGCCGAGATCGCCGCCCGCCGGCAGGTGTGCACGGCTCAATGCGCGGTAGCCGATGATGCCCGCGCACAGGAGCGGGGCCGTCGCGACAGCATCCGTGGACGCCGGGAGCGCGTAGGCGAACCGCTCGTCCGCGAGAGCGTAGGGGGCGAAGCCGCCGTCACGGTCCCATCCCGTGAACGTCGCCGACTCGCAGAGGTTCTCACGACCAGAGAGGCACCACGCGCACGCGCCGCAGGTGCGGCACAGCCATGCGACGCCGACGAGCGCGCCCGGGCGGAGACGCGTGGCATCCGGCCCCGCGGCGACGACCTCGCCCACGATCTGGTGCCCGGGCACCACGGGTGACCTGTGCGGAGGGATCTCGGCGTCGATGACATGGAGGTCGGTCCGACACACCCCGCACGCGCGCACGCGGATGAGGACGTCGTGTCCGTTCGGCCGCGGCACATCCATCGTCACGAGGCGGAGGTCACCGGTCGACGACGTGACCCACGCGGGCATGTGGGGAGGGATCGCGGCCGAGAGCATGGCACCCATCCCATCGCCGTCGCGCCGACAGCGGGAGGACGAAGGTCCCCCGGATGATGGACGAGGGGCGCCGCACACGGACGGCGCCCCTCTCAACCCCTCCGGGTGCGCGGATCGCGGCCCCGACGCGATGCGCGCGGATCCGAGCGGAGGGGGGTCGTCACGGGGCGGTCGAGCCGCGCGCGGGATGGTAGATGAGCACCGGGCAGCGGGCATGCTCCGCGCACTGCGCGCTGACCGATCCGAGGAGCAGGCCCGCGAACCCGCCGTGTCCGCGACTGCCGACCACGAGCAGGTCGGCCGAGGCGCTCTGACGGATGAGCACCTCGGCGGCGTCGCCCTCGTGGATCTCCGACGTGATGCGATCGGGCGGGTCGTTCGCGAAGGCTCGCGTGACCGCCTCCTCGAGCCGGACCTCCGCCTCCTCGCGCAGATCGGCCGGCCCGACGGGAAGCCCGACGTACCCGGTGGGTGAGGTCCAGGCGCTGACCGCGACCAGGGTGGCCCCGAACGACTCCGCCAGTTCGTTCGCGTACCGGAGCGCCGCGAGCGAGTGCTCGGATCGGTCCACACCCACGATGATGCGCGAGATGAACGGCGGTGCACCTGCCATCGCTTCCGTCATGTCGCAGAGTCTCCTCGCGCGGACGCGACCGAGCCGGGACGAAGGTCCCGCGGAGGGGTGCCGCCGGCGGCGGCCGGCCCGGTATCGCGGGCAGGGGGCACGGGATAGATTTGTCGCGTGCCACCGCTTGATCGAGGAGGCCGGCATGCCGGGCAGTGATCCCCTCTCGTTCCCGGACGGGCCCCGCCACGACCTCGACCGGGCGCTCGCCGACCTCGTCGAGCGTGCGAACGCCGTCGCGAACACGCAGGGGCGGCTGCGGGATCTGCTCCGTGCCACCAGGGAGCTGATCGAGGAGACCGATCTTCCGCTGGTCCTGCGCCGCATCGTGGAGGCCGCCGTCGAACTGGTCGGCGCCCGGTACGGCGCCATGGGGGTGATCGCACCCGACGGCACGCTCGAGCAGTTCATCCACGTCGGAATGCCCGCGGACACGGCGGCGAGCATCGGCCACCTGCCTCGAGGCGCCGGTCTCCTCGGGGCGCTCATCGCCGACCCCACGCCGATCCGGCTCGAGCACATCGCCGACGACGAGCGCTCCGCGGGATTCCCGGCGCATCATCCGCCCATGGACTCGTTCCTCGGTGTGCCCGTCCGGGTGCGGGATCAGGTGTTCGGCAACCTCTACCTCACCGACAGCGGGGCGCGCTCCTTCAGCCGAGAGGATGAGGAGCTGGTGACGTCGCTGGCCACCACCGCGGGCTTCGCGATCGACAACGCCCGGCTGCTGCAGGAGACGCGGCTGCGCGCGCGGTGGGCGGCGGCGACCACGGAACTCACGACGCAGCTGCTCGATCCCGGAACGACCGACCCCGACGCCGCGATCGCCGTCGCCATCGCCGTCGCTGCTGACGCGGACCTCGTCTGCATCGTCCGTGCGAGCGCGGATGAGGAACCGCTGCGCATCGCCGCGGCGTGGGGGGCCACGGACGAGCCGCTCGTGGGCACCGCGCTGGCCGCGACCGGCACGGCCGTCGCCGACGCCCTCGGCACCGACGCCCCGGCGACCGCCCCGCCGGGCGCTGCTGCCCCGGAGGACCCGACGAGGCTCACCCGGCACGACCGCTCCGGTCCCGTCCTCGCCGTCCCGCTCTCGGTCGTCAAGAGCCCGGCCAGCGCGATCACGATCGCGCGCCATCCCGACGCGCCGGGGTTCGGCCCGACCGACGTGGAGGTGGCGACCGATCTCGCCGCGCAGGTGAGCGTCGCTCTCGACCTCGTCCGCGCGCGCACCTTCGAGGAACGCACGATGCTGCTCGAGGACCGCGGCCGGATCGCGCGCGACCTCCACGACCATGTGATCCAGGATCTGTTCGGCACCGGCTTGCAACTCCAGGCGCTCGCCACGATGCTGCCAGACCCCGCGCAGGCGCAGCGTCTGGAACGTGCCATCGAACGGCTCGACGACGCGATCTCCCAGATCCGCTCGATCATCTTCGCGACGAGCCCCTTCGCAGGGCGGGCGGACACCGCCCGCCACCGGATCATGGATCTCGCCGCCGAGCTCTCCGCGACCCTCCCGTCGCCGATCTCAGTCCGCTTCTCCGGTCCGATCGACCACAGCGTGGACGAAGACCTGCTTCCCGATCTCATGGCGGTCGCGCGGGAGCTCCTGACGAACGCCGTGCGGCACGCGCAGGCCGAGTCGATCGGGATCAGGATCGACGTCTCGGGAGACCAGCTCACCATGTCGGTGCGAGACGACGGAGTGGGGCTCAGGACGAAGACGAGGGAGAGCGGATTGCGCAACATCACCCATCGAGCGGAGAAGCGCGGTGGCGCCGTCGTCATCGACTCCCGGCCGGGCGCGACGTCGGTGCAGTGGTCCGTCCCACTGCACCCCGTACGAGGGAAGAGTCGATGATCCGCGTCTTCCTGGTCGACGACCACGAGATCGTGCGCCGGGGGCTGGCCGACCTCCTTTCGGCGCAGCACGACATCGAGATCGTGGGCGAGGCCGGCACCGTCGCCCAGGCGCGGCGACGCATCCCCGCCACCTCCCCCGACGTGGCGGTCCTGGACGTGCGACTGCCGGACGGCAGCGGCATCGACCTGTGCCGCGAGCTCGCCGGGAGCGCGCCGGACGTCCACCGCCTCATCCTCACGGCGTACGACGACGACGCGGCCCTGTTCGCGGCGGTCGTCGCTGGCGCATCCGGGTACCTGCTCAAGAGCGTGCTCGGATCCCAGCTCGTCGACGGCGTGCGGGCGGTCGCCGCGGGGACCACGCTCATCGCCCCGGACCTCGCCGCTCGCGCGACGAAGCAGATGCGGGATGCCCCGCACACGGACGACCCGCGCATCGGGTCCCTGGGACTGCGTGAACGCCAGGTCCTCGCGCTCATCGCCGACGGTCTCTCGAACCGGCAGATCGGCGACCGGCTCGGTCTGGCCGAGAAGACGGTGAAGAACTACGTCTCCTCGCTCCTGACGAAGCTCGGCCTCGAGCGGCGGACGCAGGCCGCCGTGTTCGGGGTCCGCTACGCACCCTGACGCGCGGGCGGGACCTTCGGCCCTGTCCTGCCGGCGGACTCGTCGTTGACTGGGCTCGGCGGCCCACGATGGGAGGGCCCGGACAGGAGTCGAGACATGGCACACGAATTGCTCGCGGGCCGCACCGTGATCGTCACGGGGGCGGGATCGGGAATCGGGCGCGCGACCGCGGAACGCGTCGCGGCCGAGGGCGGCCGGGTCGTCGCCGTCGACATTTCCGGCGACCGGCTCTCCGAACTCCACGGGCGGATCGGGGACGACGCGGCCTTCGTCGCGGGCGACCTCGCCGACCCCGAAACGATCGACGCGGTGATCGCGGCGGCGGGTGACGGCGCGGACGGGCTCGCGAACATCGCGGGGATCATGGACGGGTTCGAGCCGACCGCCGAGATCCGCGACGAGACGTGGGACCGCGTCCTCTCCGTCAACGTGACCGCCATGATGAGGCTCACCCGGGCGGTCCTCCCCGGCATGCTCGCCCGCGGCGCGGGCGCCATCGTGAACGTCGGCTCGGAGGCCGGTCAGCGCGGGTCCGCCGCCGGGACGCCCTACACGGTGTCCAAGCACGCCGTGAACGGCTTCACCCTCAGCACCGCCTTCTTCTACACGCCCAAGGGGATCCGCTGCAACGCGGTCGCCCCCGGTCCCGTCGCGACGAACATCGAGGCGCCCTTCCACTCGGAGTGGGCGCAGCAACGGCTCGGGCCGATCATGCAGGCCACGATCCCCGCGATCGCCCGGCCCGAGCAGCTCGCGGCCGCGATCGTCTGGCTGCTCAGCGACGAGGCCTCGGATGTGTCCGGAGCGATCCTGAGCGTCGACGGCGGATGGGCGGCGGTCTGAGATGGCCGCCACGCCCCGCCCGGCGGCCGATCGTCCCGCCGCGCCCGCAGAGGTCGAACAGCTCAGCACCGCGGAGTGCTGGCGCCTCGTCGAGGGCGCCACGCTGTGCCGGCTCGCCATCGAGCGGGCCGACGGCGGGCCGGACATCTTCCCGATGAACTACGTCGTCCACGACGGCGGCGTCTACCTGCGTTCCGCACCGGGAGGCAAGCTGCGCACTCTGCGGTCACGGCCGGAAGTCGCCCTCGAGGTGGACGGCGAGGAGGACGGGCATCACTGGAGCGTCGTGCTCCGGGGCGCCGCCCACCGGCTGGACACCGACGCCGAGATCGAGGCCTCCGGAGTGCTCCGGCTGCGTTCCCTGAGCCCCACCCCCAAGCACAACTTCATCCGGGTGGTCCCGCGCACCGTGAGCGGCCGCCGCTTCCGCATCGCGACGGGCCGGCCGCCGGCCGTCGACGCGCCTCCCGCCGCCGCGCGGGCATCCGCCCCCGTGTCGCCGTCGGCGCAGCCGGAGCCACGACCGTCCGCACCGCACACGGATCCGCACGGCAAGCCCGTACCCATCCCCCACACGTCCCCGATCGTCCAGGTGGAGCTCCCCGACCGACGCCGCGACTGAGGTCGGGCGGCAGCGGCCGGGACCCTGAGTCGGGACCCTGAGTCGGGCCTCGGTCAGGGCCGGGGTCCGTGCAGCGGGGCGCGTGGCAGCCACCCCGCCACCCCGGCCAGCGCGACGACGAGCGCGAGCTGGCCGATGCCCGTGATGAAGTAGAGCCACTGCAACCACGAGGACCCCGCGATGATGACGGTCTCGACGTAGATCCAGATGACCATCCCGAACCCCGCGACCGCGCACCAGACGAGGGCGGATTCTCGCCGCGCGATCAGCAGCACGGCCGAGACCGTCTGGGTGCCGCCGACCACGAGAGACAGGATGAGGGCCGGCCACAGGAAGGACGCGAACGGCCCCTGGCTCAGCATCGACGACGGCATGCCCATTCCGCTCGTCGTGAGCATCACGATCCCGCCGACGATGGCGGTCACCGCCTGGAACACCGTGACCACGACCAGCGCCCAGTAGGCCGACCGCCGGACTGTACCGATCATCTCGACTCCTCGTCTCGTCTCATCCACGGCCCGTCGCGGCGGGGTCGAGGTGCGCGCGGCGATGCCGCCGCTCCCGGGCGGTCGCGGATGCGCCTGCCGCCGCGGTCGCGGACGTCCCGCCCGTCGTGCCGTCGTTCACGGGCGTCAGCTCGACGCGCTGACCGAGGTCGGCGACGTGCACCGGCCAGCCCAGCGTCCGCTCGATGCGGAGCCGCAGCGCGTCCGCGGCATCCGGCTCGCCATGCGTCAGGTAGGTACCGCGCGGCGGCCGCGGCGCGGTCCGCAGCCATGCCATGATCTGGTCGGCGTCCGCGTGCGCGGACATCATCTCGAGGACATGGACCTCCGCGCGGATCGGCAGGTCGCGACCGTGGATGCGGAGCTCGCGCGCCCCGTGCTGGAGCGCAGCGCCCCGCGTGCCCCCGGCCTGGAAGCCGGTGAGCACGATCGCGTTGCGCGGATCACCGCCGTACGCCTCGATGTGGTGCAGGACGCGACCGCCCTCGAGCATGCCGCTCGCCGAGATGATCACGGCCGGTCCGCCGCGGAGGTTGAGGAGCTTCGAGTCGTCCACGGAGCGCACGAGCGTGGCCAGCCGGTACATGTCGCGGAACTCTGCCGCGGTCACGCGGTGCTCTTCCGGGTGGTCCTGGTAGATCTCGGAGCCGTCCACCGCCATCGGGCTGTTCAGGAAGATCGGGACGTCGGGGATCGCGCCCGCCGCGTGCAGACGGCTCAGGTGCAGAAGCAGCGTCTCCGCCCGGCCGATCGCGAACGCCGGGAGGATGACGACGCCGCCCCGCGCGCACACCCGTGTCACGATCTCGCCGAGCGCCTGGGCGGGATCCTCGGGGGGATGGATGCGGTTGCCGTACGTCGACTCGCACACGAGCACGTCCGCACCCTCGAACGGGCGCGGTGGCCGCATGAGCGGGTCGTCCGCACGGCCGAGGTCACCGGTGAAGTGCACCCGCGCACCGCCCACCTCGAGCCTGACCTGCGCGGCCCCGAGGATGTGTCCGGCAGGCAGGAACCGCACGACGGCATCGCCCACACGGACATCCGTGTCGAAGGGATGGGCACGGAAGCGATCGAGCGCTGCCCAGGCATCCTGCTCCGTGTAGAGCGGCTCGGGTGCGGAGTGACGGGAGAAGCCGTGACGACCGGCGAACGCGGCCTGCTCCTCCTGGAGATGGCCGCTGTCGGGCAGGATCAGGCGGCTGAGTTCCTCGGTCCCCTCGGTGGAGTGGATGCTGCCACGGAAGCCGTCTCGCACGAGTGCGGGCAGGTAGCCGGTGTGATCGAGGTGCGCGTGGGTGACCACCACCGCG
>Ga0209930_1002167_pt1 | contig 24723 bp, 34 predicted proteins | sample ThiBiot_500_biof_2_FD_183948 | JGI IMG/M metagenome (GOLD analysis project Ga0209930, IMG submission 183948) | Wastewater bioreactor microbial communities from Cape Town, South Africa - Thiocy_cont_500_biof (SPAdes) | ecosystem: Engineered > Bioreactor > Thiocyanate-remediating >... | reverse complement strand
TGCAAACAGACAGATAGACAAACGGTTTCTTTTCATATGACCCTCCTAATAGTCGAGGGAATAATAAAAATTGAGGTGTGTACTTTTATAACATGTGCTTCCTAGTGTTTTTGAAAATGCAATTATCAGCGGTGACATCTAGATATTTGTTTAATGAAACACATTTCGCAACAAAGCATTATCAATAAATATTTATAGAAAAAATTTGAACTTTTCTCATTGAAACAAATTCTCGGACCTAGTTACCGAAACAATCGGATTGACATTAGTTGCCATTCTACCAATACCGGTACGTCAAAGAACAAACCCATAAACTGTCTACCTACTTGTGTAAAAAAATGTTTTCTTTTCTGGGAATAAGAAAGATAGTTAAATTATGAATCATAAGAGTTTATCAACGATATCACAAAAGAAAAGAACTTTCTTCTTGTTTAGATATTTTGATAAAAACAGTTTTTTTTTCTTCATACAAAATGCCAAAACATTCGCGTCGTGTTGTCGACAAGCCTGAGGCCTTAAAATTCAACGATTTATACGGCAAAGGCATAACTCTAACGAATAACAATCGTCTAGCAACACGAACATCAGGCTTTGGCGATGCTCTTGTGTTCAGTTCTCGAACGATTCGTACGTTCGAAAAAGTTTTTCTAAAACATCGTCAAAAAGAAGTCGATTGGATCGGCAGTCTTCGCGTTGGCTTTTGTATGCACAATCCTAAAACACAATTCACTCAAGACACACTACCAAGTTTAGCATTCAAGCATCTAACAGGTTTAGCGATTTGAAAATACAAAAGGCAAATATTCTATTTACAAAAATCTAGACAAAGAAGGATACTGGCTTCGCGCTTGTCCCGATGAGCTATTACGAAATTCACCAATCATCTATGTTTACTATTCATACGGTAATTTCGTTGATTTCTAAGCTCGAAATTGAGTTTGCTAGTATTTCAGATGGTCAAATCTTTGTTGGTGCTTACGGGCAATCGACACCTGCGCAAGCCGTTCTCACCATGAATGAACATAGCGGACCTTATTATATGTTTTGTGAAGTCTATGGTAAAACTGACCAAATCGAAATTATTGATCCAGCAACATTACCTGATCAGAGTTTGATCAACGATGGTTTGAGTACTCCCGTCCAAAAGAATGTCAATGATGCAGTTAGCTCAAAACTACAATCAGACAATTCTCTATCTCAATTACAATATTTTAATTATTTATATTCATCGAATAATCATAAACTAACATTTCTTCCGACAACAACGAATCATAATGTCAAATTTCTTGCTAATAATCGAATTGTTTGTGTTGATAATTTGAAAACAAAAGCCAGTTATGCTTTTATCAATTCACCAATGAAAGTCAACGATGTTCTCGTTTGTAAAGTAATGAACTGTGATGCGATTATATCGACTATTTTACTCTTTGGTTTAACAACACAACAACCAAATACCTTGCAAAATCAATCACTACCTGAGGAAACAACTTCACTAACACAACAGTATTCATCGTCTCGTTGGTTTGTTGAGCATGACATCGGTGGAAATGTATCGATGTATGATGAATTTGCATTTTGGTTTGATTCGACGGGTCGAATTCACCTTTCGATTAATAATCAACCTGCAATTCAATTGAAAACAACAATTCCATCGGGCGATGTTAGCAAATTAACTCTCTATCCATTTTTTGATTTATACGGACAAGTAACTTCGCTTTATTTGTACGATTACAGTCAACAAAGTCATTTGAATTTTCATATGAAAAACACAGCTCTTGGTTTATGTTTAATCTGCTGTGATAATTTAGCTGATACACAATTTCTTCCATGCCAATGTGTTCTATGTCACGAATGTGCAGCTGTTATCAAGAAGCCAAGTCTACTTTCCGATTGTCCATTCGATCGAAAACACATAACACAAGTAAAAAAACTATCGTAGAATATTTTTGACGACAGTAGTCTTTTTGTTTTTGATATTTTAAAATGATAAATTCAGAGATTAAATAAACCAAAAGAATATCTTTTATAGAACAAAACGGAATTGTTCACTGTTTTTCTTTTTATTTTCTCGTGTGAAATGAAATCATGCACGTCCTGAGTGATCTCGCCATTGATGAATGGCATCTTGAATAATTGATTCTATCACATCTGGCTTATTGAACATAAAATATTTATCCGTCGAATCGATGATTCGATGTTGAGCTTGATTACGAAATAATTGCGTACGAAGATATTCTTGTGCATCATTCCAAATCTGAATTCAGTAATGAAAATGAAAGTCAATTCGAGAAAGAGAGAGATAAAATCTACTTGATTGAAATCATTGGAAAGATTGTTGTCATATTGACGACGATTTAAAATTGTTACGGATATATTCGATGGAAAAGCTTTCATGCGCCATGCTAATCTAATAAACGAACACATTTAATTGAATCCGAATATTCAATTAGTAGATTCTTTTACTTCATTTGTGAGAATGTTTCATTCATATAGAAATGTTCTCGAATAGCTGAACTAATATGAGCTGCATTGCAAAGTAAATGTTTCTAAAAATAATAACTATTGTTTGTGTTTTTGTTTCGTGTTTTTTTCAAAATTCGATCACTTGTCGATGATTGATATGTAAATCATCATCATCGGACGTTTCTGTCGTTATTGGTGTTTTCAATAGATTTGTTAAAAGAAGAACTCGATTGATTCCTACGGCTGCTGACATTTGCATTGCATGTAAACGTGGAATTAATTTGTTATACCAATAATCTTTCCATTGCTCATTATCGAATAAAGTTTCGACTAACGGATCGATTAAAATCAAGTGACTAACATCACTAAAGAGAGATTTGTTGTTGTTGTTGTTGTTGTTGGAGAATTTAAAAATATCAAACTTACAATTCATACATTTGAGCATAGAATCGACTGATAATTGCACCGAGATCAGCACCAACAAGAATGAATGGTTTCGGCTGTTGACTTGTGCCTGTTATAAGACGATTGAGATCTTCAGACATTCTAACATGAAAAACAAAAAGCAAATGATCTTCTCTGAGAATATAATTCCATACTTCTCAACAGTAAAATCCATTCCACGATGTTTTACTTTATCTTTTCCATCGATTTCTAAATAACAATAACAACAATAAGCAAATAGATACTTCGCTCGAAAACTCGTATATACTCTGTTTATTTGCTGAAGTAATTGGTGCATCACTCATTCCTAATCCCGATCGATCATAAACACAAACCTAAATCGAATTTTAACCATAGAAAAAACATAAGTTCAAATCGATTTACTGTTGTTTTCTGTTTTAAACTTTCTTGAAGAGGCAACCAAAGATCTGAATTCATTCCAACGGGTGTATCCAAAATAACTAAACACACAGAAAACTCAATTCATAACTCATCTCTCATTGAATCTACCTGTCGGTACACCTTTGCCTCGACATCGTAGAAACAATTTCTGTCCGTATCCAACATCATACGGTAAACCTGAAGGAAAAACCAATTGAAATCAGACAAACAAATCATTCGCTGAATATAACTAATTCTACCATGTTCGCCTAATAATGGTGCTTCACGTTTCAATGATGCATAATTAATCAATGGTGGAACAATTAACATAAACAATAATAATTGAACTAATTTCCATAATGTATGAATACATGTTTTCAATAGATTTTTCATTGAAAAATCACTCATTGGATTTAATCTAGATTTTCAAACAAAAAATCATCATTTATCCATCAATCAATCTCTCTCTCTCTCTCTCTTTCTCGTTATATATTTCAAATCAAGTTTATGTTTCCAGTTATCAAACATAAACAATGCAAATGTCTGACATTATCGTCTAATAAGAAAAAAAAATTGTTTATTTTTTCAAATAATTTACATCAAACGTCTTCGAATACAAATGTAAAAGAAAAAACAAAACAGATCTTCGATTCACTGAATAACATCCTCATCATTCGAGTCAATGACCGATGTTAACGTTTGATATGTCTAGAAGAGAAAGGAAACAAGCACCGATGCAAATTTTCTTTTTTTTTTATTTTTCTCATTTTTTTAGACCTGATGTTCGAAATCATGATACACTTGCATTGGCATCTAAAGATAAACAAAACACGTTTGTTGTCAACAATTGAAGTTCAATTTTCGATTTCAGTTTTTTTTATGTCGTATATTATTTACACACAAAACAAGAACAACAAACAAAAAATATTGACAACAAAATTGTTTTTCAAATAAATAAAAAACAAAACAAAACCGGAAGAGAAAAAAAGAGAAAGAGAGAGACAAATGCTGATGGTGGTGTTTTTTATCGTTAAAATTTTGATTATATATACAAAACATATGCACACAATATTCCAAAAAGCGAATCATTTGGATTTTAATGTAAAGATATTTATATATATATATAATATATACAAAAAGTCAGTTAATAACAAACGATTATTTTTAGTGACTGTTTGATATACTCGTAAATGTTTCTTTTTAAAAAAAAAGTGCATACAAAGAAGTAATTGTTGTCGGGTTTTAGTGTGTTTTTTGTTGTTTTTTTTTGGTGCATACTAAATCTACTGTTCACTAATATCCTACATTATTATGCGGCATTGGAAGAGAATAACCATTATAATGAGGAAAAATAGGAGCAGATAAAGTATTATCTTGGAAATTATTCATTTGTGTAAATGTCTAGAGAAAAAAAAAGAATTGAAATTTGATTCGTAGTTTGATTGATATTTACTTGTGTCGGTTGAAATGATTGCATAGGAGTAAATGTTGGCAATTGATAGGATGGAGAAGAGTACTGTTGAGTTGATGGCGGTAGTTGTTGTGGCTAAAAACAAACGAATGATTTTTATTTTCATGTCAAAATGAAAAACAAACCAATGGTTCTGAATGAATTTGTTGTTGCTGTTGCTGCTGTTGTTGTTGAGGAGGTGCAACTTGTTGATTTGATTTTAGAGCTTTTTTATTTGCTAATTTGAATTCATTCATTTCCTATCAATGTTGACAAAAGATTAAAAATTGATTTTCTTTGTCGAAATGCAAACTTTTTCATATCGTTCTTTATCTTTTTGTGCTGATTCTTCGTATGTTTGTTTTCCTTCAGGTGCTGTGTGATTCCATCGATCGCCTAATTCTTTGGCAATTTCTCCAACAGATAAACTTGGATTTAGTGCTTTTAATTTCGGTCGTTCTTCTTTACAATAATGAAAAAATGCCGATCTAAATTATTCATTTCATATGTCAACATAAAAGACAAACACACAAATCGAGATTTACAATGGTCGTTTAGGTGCAAGTGGATCTTTTTTCTTTTTCTTCGTTCGTTTTTCACCAGGCTGATAAGCGGCCATTTCACGTTCAAATCGTTGTTTATCGATTTCGGCTTGTTCAGCAAATTTTACTTTATCAGTTTCTGTCATTGTCTAGATAAAAGAGAACGATGAAGACGAAAGAAGAGAGCGAGAGAGCGAGAGAGGGAGAAAAAAGGATCTAACGAATGAAAATCATTTGCTTAATCCTATTTGAATATTCCTCTTCTTTCTTTCTTTTTTTTGTGTCTGTCTGTCCTTCATAAAAAAAAACGAGTAGTCAATGATTTTAATTGATTTTGACAGATCAAATAGAAACATTAGTTTGGAAAATGGTTATTCTCTTGATAGATAAGACGTGTTTCTTTTTTTTACCTTCCATTTTTCGGCACATTTCTTGGAAAATTCACTGAAATTAGCATTTTCATTTGGATAAGCTTTTCGATGTTCATCTCGACATTTTTGAACGAAAAATGTGTAAGCGCTCATTCGACCTTTAGGTTTGTGCATTTCTTTGGGTGCATTATTTGCCATTTGAATCGATGGAATTATTTGATGAGTTTGCTGCTGTTGAAGAGGAACTTGTTGTTGAATCAATTGTGGTTGATGTGTTTGAAGATGATAACTAAAACACAAGAATAATAACACAAATTGTTCAATATTGATCCGAGATTTCAACGTACTACATAGGTGTTTGGTGTTGTTGTTGTTGCTGTTGGTGTTGATGTTGTTGTTGTTGAGAAGGTGTTAACATTGTTTGATAGTAAAGCGTGGAAGTCATTTTCACATAGAGAATTAATTTAAATTAATTAATCTAGAAAATCCAACGGGGTGAACATGCGTGTTTGCAATGAAAAGAAAGAAAAAATTTTCGATCTCGAACACACGTTGGTTTCTCACAAAAAAAATCGAGAGAATTTTTCATAGAAACACAAAAAAAAGATTCAGCATTTTGAATGATGGCATGGTAATGTATGTAAACGAAAGGTCTCTTTTCTTTCTTTTTTTTTTCTCGATCTATTTTTCTAATCGCTCTTCTTTCTCGACCACATCAATGCATATAATTATTTCTTGTTTCGTTCGTAAGAGAAAACGAGAGAGAAACAGAGCGAGAGAGAGAAAAGAACGAGAAGGAAAAAATCGAGAAGAGGATTGTTCTGTTCTTAGCAATCGGAGAAAATGCCCTCGTCTTCTTCTTCCTCGTTTTTTTTGGCTCGTTTGAGAACAGAACAGCGAAAAAAAAACTCAATTAATCGGGGGCATATATTGGTTTGAAAAGTTTGCCGGACATGTTCGCCAAGGGTCAAGTAAAGAAGAGAGAACGAGAAGAACAAATAAATGAATGAATGACCATGATGATTTATCGTCGATTGATTTCGGGTCAACTAGGAAAAAAAAAGAAATATCAAACTCGGAGAGAAAATTCACCTTGAACAAGAATAACAATCCGTAATTGTCAAAACTAATTCTTTTTTAACTAGTTTTAATATTCACATGCAAAACAAACGAAATGTCATTTTCGAACTACAAAGGTTATGAGAAATGTAAACAAAAGGAAAATCCAAAGAAGAAACAAAAGAATGTCTCTATATGCATAAATATATGTCGGTTTTGTTGGTCAAACTGATAATGACAGCTACTTGACAAATCATTATCGAGTCTTTCATCGTACGTATGTTCGCTCATTCAAAATCAATTAGTAAAAGACAATTTGTACGTGCACATCATACACATTGAAGTTGTTCGACACGAGCAATTATATATCGACAAAAGAATGTCAAGTGATTCGATCTATCGATAGATAAAAAAAATACTAAGAGGAACAGCGACCGAAAATGTTACTGTAAATTAAAATACTAAACTAAAGAAGATTTTCGAATATTTTTTCAACTACTAATTGACTAGTTTTCGTTCTCTCAGCTATTATTGATTCGTGATATGCGCCAATCAAATACGATCTAGACTGCATAACTAACCATCCTGTTGTTTCAGGTTTTGAGTCATCATCTCCTCCGAAGTACTATGTAAGCAAATATGAGCGAAACAACAGCGATTGATTTGTTAAAACGTGCTGTACAACTCGATCAGGAACAGAAGTATCCGGATGCATTGACTTGTTACTCAGAAAGTATTCGTTTGTTATTAAAAATCGTGAAAGGTAAAGCAAATGAAACGAAAAATATGATGTAGAAATTTGATATAGAAATTCCAACGAATGACGAACGAAAACGTGACGCATATCGACAGAAAATCACTGAATGTATGGATCGAGCTGAAGCACTTAAGAATCTGATCGATCAACAGAAAGGTACAAACGAAAAGAAAACAATGGTGAACATTGATTTCGTTAATTTCAGTTAAAACTCTTCATGAACAAATTCAGATAAAAGATGGTTCGATTGGAAATAGTTACGAGAAATTATTCAAACGATTTCTCGATCAAAATATTACGCAAATCACTGTCGAAGATCCGTATATTCGAGCATTTCATCAAGTTAGTAGTTATTTATACGTAGAAATCTATTTGCTAGCATTTGGTTTGATTTAGATTTCGAATTTTGTACGATTTTGTGAAGTTATTATTAAATTAGCAGTGAATATTAAGCAAATCGATTTGATAACGACTTACGAAAGTGTAAATCGAAATAAATAATTCGTTTGTGAGAATATTCGTTTTTATATTAGAGTGAACAAGCCAAAAAAACACAAATCGATCAGTTAGATCAATTGAAAGAACATATTTCCAATCGACATTCGATTCATTTGACGATTAAATATGTCACCGGATTACATGATCGAGAGATTAGGTATGAATATTCTACAGAAACTATTTCAATTACGATTTGTATTCGTTGAATTTCAGACTGAATAACGGTTGGATTATTAAAATCGGTCGTGGTTTGGATTTTTACAAGCCACCTGAATGTAAATTATCTATCGGCTATTACGATCTCGATCTTCGTCCATGTCATCAAACGACAATCGATATTTTTCATTCAGAACGTGTTCAATCATCGACTTAAATCTACATTTTCATTGTACGATTCTGTATTTTTTTTTGTAATAAAGAATCTATTTCTACGAATCTATTTTTTCGGATAAACAAAAATAAAAGTAAATTTTAGATGGAGAATTTGAAAATAGGTTTTATTGGCGGTGGCCGTATCGTTCAAGCTTTACTCGATGGTTTACAGGAGATAAATGAACTTGAAAAATTGCAGATTTGGATTAGTTGTCCATCGGCATTGAATGAACAATCATCACTAAAACGTTTCAGTCAACGAATTCAAATGACAACATCGAATACGGAACTTTGTCAACATTGTGATATTGTTTTCTTAGCAGTTAAAGCCAAATTAATCAAATCTATTTGTCAAGATTTATTAAATAATGATAAAGAAAATCGACTAGGCAAGATCCTATTCGTATCAGTCATACCAGGATTAACAATTTCGACAATTACACAATGGCTTTCAACAGACAAAAACATCATTCGAATTATGTACAACGTCAGTGTAGCAAAAGGAACGGGTTCATATGCCATATCATCATTTGTTAATCATCCTTATGAAATTTATTTGACAGCAATTCTTAACAAAATAGCTTTCTTTGCTGGCAATGTCAGTGAATCAGAATTGGACATAATGTGTGCATTGATCGGCAGTGGTCCTGCATTTTTCTGTACGGCAGTCGAAGGTCTAGCTGATGGTGCAGTTAAAGCTGGTCTTTCCAGACAATTGGCAAACACATTAGCTGCACGAACAATGCTCGGTTGTGCCGAACTTCTCGTTTCGTCAACGAAACATCCTGCTGAATTGAAAAACGACATTTCAACGCCAGCAGGCACAACTATTTACGGTTTACATGAACTCGAAAATCGAGGTGTACGCGGTGCGTACATGGACGCATTGATGTCCGCATTTAATCGTGCTCAAACACTTGCAGATCAATTAGCTAAAGAAATGAAATGATTTTTTTTCTGTTTTTATTTTTTAGATGATGTTAACTTTACTTCGAAAAGTAGTTGTTTGTCAAACAACAACAAAATATCAATTGAAAACGTTCCTTCGCCTAGCTAGTTCGTTACAAGAACAGCATAAAGACCATTCGATCAAAAGCAAAGAATTTCTAATCGACCCGAATCTCTCGAAAGCTTTCGAGAAACTCAAAAAAGGAGATTTTGTTCCACCAATTATCGCTAATGAGTCAACCAAACAATTCGACGATCATCAATCGATACCTGCTCAACGTCATGTTCTTCGCGAGAATATTCTCGGCAAACTTGTCTACATTGGCAAATTAGATAAACCATTTCGAGCTGCGAAATCTCTTTCATTAGCATCGAGCATTGGCGGTGCAATTTGCTATCCAATAATGTTACCTCGAATTCTTGAAGAAACATCGATTTATATGGCTATTGCCTATTCAATTATATCAGCAACATTTGTTGTCTTAACACCGTCACTTATACAAATGATTTGTAAACGATATTTAACATCGATCTATTACAATGAGAAAACAGGTGAATTTACAGGATTTTATAAGAATTTTTTTATGATGGAAAGACAAATTAAATTTCGTCCAGAAGATGTTGAAGTACCGCCGATAACAGGCATGTTTACGTCAATGTTAGTCAAAAATAAACCAATTTTTATTAATCATGATGATTTCGAAGATAAACAATTATTAACAAAAATGTTAGGCTATGATAAAGAATTCGATTTTAGCAAATATACAAAAGATATTCAAGCAGATGATGATGAAAATAACAAAAGGACAAAATAAAAACATTCGTTTGTTTGTTTGTTTGTTTAGTTATAATAAAAAGCCGATTTAATAAAATCTCTAGTGAATCGAACTAAACATGCGAAGTTGAACACAAGAGAGAAAAGAGCAAAAAAGAACTGTTTTTCTTCTCTTCGTTTGAAATGCTTCTTCAAAGAACTTATTTTAATCAACAACAAAACAAAAAAAAAGAGAAAACGATGAATACATAGAACATACAAATGAGATAGCAAACAAGTGTAATTACTTTTTTCTTTCTAATTAATCAAATGGATGTGTGTATTTCGATTTGTAATGATAGTCGTTGTTCAATACAGGTTTTGACGACAACGAACAAATCATATCTCCATGTCCGGATTATCAGCAAAACCTGCACTTACAGCTCATGTTCGTCTAAGCAAATATTCATTTGTTTAATTCATTGATTCATCATCTATATTAGTCGTCAGCTTGCATCAATAGACAGTTTACTTGTGCTTGTCATTTGATGAATGCTTACGCTATTCAGCTGTTGAAATTTTCTTTTCTCTCTTTTTTTTTCTTCTTCGCCTTCTTAGAGAACACTTCTGATATGGTCGATGAGTATTGTCGAACAAATTATTACATTTTCTTTTTCAAATAGAATTCTTTATATTACATCAGAAGAGTATGATATACTGAAGCAGAGAGAGAGAGAGAGGAAGACTAAAAAGTGTAAAAGAAGGAGGAGAAATTGAAATGATCAATGACAGTAAATGTATAAAGACAAAAAATTTGAACAAAAACGAAAGAAAATAAGTATCTATCTTACCTAAGAAAATCAACAGCTTTTCTTTCATTATCAACTACCTAGAATGATAGAAAAAGTGAGAGAGAGAGAGAGAGAGAGAGAGAGAAAGAAAGAAAACCTATAAAACTGTCGTATATGTCGACATACAACATATCTAATAGCCAGCACAAGTCTAATTTCTCTAGGGTTGTTGTTAACATGCGTGCATGATGATCATGAAAGAGCCAGTGTATGTACTCAAGAAGAAATAGAACTTCGATATTGTAACTGGGCAAGGTGATAGGTATTTTAATAGAAGTGAGTGAAAAGACGGTCTTTGGGGAATCAATGTTGCCGATGTAGCGCGTCTCAAACATAAAAATGAGTTTCCGTTTCTTCTTCCTTTCTCTTCTTCTCTTTTTCTCTACATCTTTAACATATTCTGCTCGTCGCGCATTCTTACTGAAGTTTTAACACTTTAAGATAATAACAACTAAAAAAAAAAGAAAATTCTGCATGATAGACTTGCCTTAACATTCATTTGGGTAATAATAGAATTGAATGTAATGAAGAAGAAAAAAAACCTCTCTTCTCTCCTTCTTCATCTTTTTCTCGTTTTCTTTCTTCAATTTTTTTTGTGAGTATGTCTTGAAACATTTTTGATATGCATAGTTTGTCTTTTGTATACAGATGAATAAATCTCAATTTTAAAATCAATTCAATCAAGTTTCTTTTGTTGCATATTCTATACTACCTACATATTCTTTACTTTAATTATTATTATACTTGACAAACATATTGACATAATGATTGTTCTATATCGAGTCTTTATTTGCTATTGAAAAGAACGACATTTTCGTTTTGTTAATATTTGTCTAGGCGAAGAAAACGAATAAGCCCACTGATAAATGGATAATCTGTTTGATTTGACTTTTCCTCTTATATCTGTATTATAGCCATTGTGTTATACACGAACAAAAAAAAATAGATCTAAGGTTTACACGAGAAAAATAATCTATACAAAAAATAATAATTGACTAGTCAATTGTCTATCTTTTCTTTTTTTTGCCATTGGTTGGTGGTGGCGAGGGAGCTGGTCGTTTTTTTGATTTAATTGGCGAATGTTTTTTCGATGAATGATTTGCACTTTTCTTTTTACTTCGACCGTCTCCATCGGATTCATAATCAGCTTTTTCAGCATCAGCTATTTCGAACAAAAAACAAAGCAAACACTTGATTTATTAATAGTAAATGAAATTATCAAACCTCGTCGAGCTTCTTCTTCGAGTTCACTCCAACTTTTACCAGATTCTTCATCGGATCCGAGATTTTCTGATCCATCTAAACATGAAAATGCTGAACTTTATCGATTCAGTTTTGTCTTTTCGTCTTACCTGAGTCACTTTCTTCTTCGTCGAAATCTTCATCATCATCATCTTCACCTGAATAATCACTTTCAGATCCTAGAAAATCAATTTTCATGAAAACATTTTCACACGAATATGCACAACAATTTCTATTTACCTTCTTCTTCACTATCATCTTCTTCAGGATCGTAATCATCTTCCTCAGCATCGGAATCTTCGCCGGCACCTTCACCTTCACCTTCTCCATCACCATCAGCTTCTAAAAATGTCCAACCACCTTGTGCAAAAAAGCCATTGATATCATCCGTAATTGTCTTCATAATTTTCGCCCAATTCAAAGATTGTGGACCTTCGGTATAACACATATCACATGAATTTAACCAGTTTTTAATTGGATCGAGTTCAGCCATGGGTATTGCTTGAATAGCTTGAGTTTTCTTCGAATAATCTTTCATTATGAAAACCATATCGAAATTTTTCAATTGAAAATGTACACGTTCGAAATGAACGAGTTCGACTTCATCGAGTACGATGACAAATGGTGGCCATTCAGTCAATTGAACAACACAGGATGTTGTTGGCAAAATCAAGACCATCGATCGATGCGGTGTACCATGAAAGCCCAACGGTCGAAATGGTTGCTCGAATTCGAATGGAAAATTCTTCTGTTGAGTAACTTTCTCAATAAAACTTTGAAATGCACCTTTTAATTTATTTCTTAGATCTCGTTCAGCTTGTTCAGCCAATACATCATCCTTATCATGCATATTTCGATGTTTACCAAGATCAGTTGTCAATTCTCCGACTTCGGTATAGAATTGTACATCATTTTGTTTTCGTTTACCGAAGACAATCGCATGTTTCAAGTGAAAATGAAGTAAAATAATCATTTCATTGTCGCATGGCTGATAGAAAGCATGTGCAACATTCGAATAGAGTATATCGATTTTATCGCCTCGAACCGATGTATAACGAAAACCGTTCGTATGTGCTTCGAGTGTACCGTTGATTTTTTTGTTTGCTAAACTTGGCCGAATGTAAAGATCTTTTAATTTCGGATTTGTTTTATTTGGATTTAAGACGAGAGCATCTTGTTTAACAACACCCTAAAACGAAATCAACGATGAACAACAGACGAACTCATTTTTTGAATGATATTTACCTCCATTTGTTTGCGTTCTAATTCTTCGTCTTTGAATTTCTTTTGTATTTCGAGAATTAGTTTATGAATATGAGAAAGATTATTCGATGCAGGTACAACATCATCTTTTTTATCATTGGATGCTCGATACGTTCTAAAACAAAAGGAATTTATCAATGAAAATCTATTTTCTTTCTTTACAATTCTTTGATGTAGACATTTTCTTTGTCGATTGAATCAGCTTGTTTACCAATACCACCTGGATTGAAGAAATTAATACGAAGATAGATATATTCACCTTCGACAGCCAAGGAAACATTCTACAAAAAAAAAAACATTTTTCATCTAAAATGAGAAAATTCCGTTGTTTTGTTTACTTTGATTGTCGAAATATGAAATGGTGTCGGTGTACCATTGATTGGTAGAATTAATGTTTCATATTTTTTATCTAGAAAAGCGAACTATTCGACTAATTTATGTAGTTAAAATCAAAGATTGTTACCAATAAAGAGTTTTAGATCGTGAATATCAGGATCTTGTGGCAATTGTCCTTCGGATTTATACGAATTATTGATTTTTAATGTTCTAAATTTAAAATCGAATTTCAATTCAAAAACAGAAATATATTTACTTTTCAGTCGATACTTTATCACCTTGTTTTGTCAATCGAGCTTCGGCACGATCATTTAATTTTCTCAATAGATTCTTTTGATTCTCTTGTCTTGATTCTTCCGGTGCCGATGGATCAGTCTGACAAAATCAAACGATTCAAAATACAAATAAAAATCTCTTTTCTTTTTGTTTTTAAAACTTTACTCGATTCTTTTCTGCAGCTGCACGTCGTGGCGCAATGGCGTTGTTATTATCAGCATCATCATTTTGTCCGCCATCATCTTTTAAGATAATTGCAATATGATTAATATCCTTTTTCGATGATGTTAAAACAGTGCATGGTTCATTCTGACAAAGATTTTGTAATAAAAAGATTATGTTTTCGGTAGAATTTACTTCATTAACAACGACAGTATCGCCAACGAATAAGGCGTAAACTTTCGATTGTTCATCGGCTCCATCAGGATTGTCCAAACCAGAAAAACCGATGCTTACTTGAAATGTCATGCCTAGTCGAAATTAAAACTGATTTATTTGAATATATTCTTCGATGAATGTACCTTTTCTCGCTCGAGCAGTACATTTACTTGTAATAGCAATTGAATTCTCGCGAAATTCAATACCTATTGCAGTTCTACATATATAATAATCAACAGAAATGTTCAATCTGAGAGAGAAAGAGAGTGACAACAAACCCTAAATTATTCGTCATTTTAGCTGCAAGTTCAGGTCGTTCTTTTTCGACTTTATCTCGAATTAATTTAAATACATCACATAATGGAACATCTAAAACATAGACGATGATTCTTCGAAAGTCAATTTTCTTTTCTTTCTATTCTAACCATGTTTAAGTTCTTTGATAATCAATTCTTCGCAATCGAGCACAAATTGATATGTAGTTTTCATGGTATCCGATGGATTAACAAGAAGTGTTCGAACTAAATTCGAACAATAGGATTTATATCGAATCCCGAATGCACAGACAATTGATGAGCCACCGAAATGAAGTGGATTTTTATCACTAAGAAAGCAAAAATAAACAAACAATTAATGTGGAATTCATTTCGGTCAATTCATACACAGTTGCACTGAATTTGAGATTATAATTGCCGCCACTTTGTACAATGGCTGGATAGCACATTTCGACATCAGGTGCATCGGCTGATGAAACATATTTTTCATCGTTTAACGACGATTCAAGACCTTCGGAAAGTTTCGAATGCTTTACTCTCTACAAATGAAAATGAATTTCGAAAACTAAACAAAATCGAGCTTCTCTTTTACCCGTTCGGTATCAACGATATTAATAATTTGATCTTTCAAATGTTTACTGTAGAGTTTGCCTGTAATTTCACAAGCTTTACGAATTAAACCGACTTCTTCATTATCTTTCATTGAAAGTAGATAGCCAATCGATGAACTAATATCAACAGTTTCGAAACCATTTTCACTGACACAATTTTCCCATTGTTCGCCGAATGCACCTTCGGCTTTATCCTTGGCAAATATGCCCAATGTTTTACCCTGATGACTTTGTTTGATTTGATCGATGATATCCGAAAAATTCTTCTCGTCATTTTCTCGACGAATCATGAAATTGAAATTTCGTGGAACATTTTCTTTGTTATTATGTTCGCTTTCAATCTAGATTATACGTATATATTGTAAACAAAAACATAGATCGTACCGATCTGTTGATCTACTTGTTTGAGATAGTTGATTTTTTTTGCACTAGCAAAGATAATAACTGAATCTTGACAGAAAATCACGAGAACATCATGCATTTCATAGCCGAATAACCATGTCTATTCATAGAAATCGAATGAGAGGGTGCAAAAGAGAGAGATAGATCGTTTTTATGACGAACTTGCATAGCAGCACTTTTACTATAAGTAAAATCATCTTCTTTTTGACCACGCATAAGAACGAGAGCATCAGCTGAATTCAAATTATTATTATCATTGTTTGTACTATCATTTGTTTCATTATTCTAGAACAATGATCAATACATATACATGAGATTTCGTGTCGAAAAATCAACGTTTTCTCTTACACGCCAGGTGGAGTAAAGTTTTCGAATACGTTCGAGACAACGAGCACCGTCGATAACGACGTCAGAAGGCATCTAGAAAACCAGTCTTATTTTGTTACCAAATCATCAAATATTGAAGAGAAAACGCAGCAGTTTGACGATATCTTCTGAATGATACGAGTGACTTACTTCCACTGATCTAAAATTTCAAATGAAACGAAAAGACTAAGACTGAACATTTTGTAACACAATGACAGACAGACAAAAGACGAATTATTGCATTGGTTGATTGCGCAACGAAATATGTTCCAATCGAATTCATGCGATTTTTTAGGCGAAATGTTCTGCAACAGGTTTGTTTGTATTTGTAGATAATATAGACTGTGAGTTAGACGGAAATATGATAATATACGAAACTATGACTGCTTTCGACGATAACTATCGACATCTGTTTTTCTACTGGATTATACTGTTATATGAATTTATTTTAATATAAAGACGAGAGACAAAAAAAAGTTATTTTCCTTTTGATGATAACGTAATATCTTTATTTATCCATGTTAAATACTTCTTTAATAAATGTTTGAATTTTACCAAAGAAACTTTGTGAAGCAGTAGTTGTTGATGGAGCATATGTGCTAGTTACTTTGATTTTTCCTACAAAAAACAATATTTACTTAATGGAACAATTTAAAAAAACACAATTACTAGCTGTAGATGATGCTTGTTTACATGCTTTAACATCTCGACAACATTTTTCTTTTGGAATTGGTGCAAGTGTACCATCAGGACAAACTTTCAAATCCATTGTACAGATTGCTTGGCTGCAGTCTAAAGTGGCGTTTTTGCAGGCTTTCAAGCTTGGACAACATTCACCTTCTGGAATTGGTGCTGGTGTACCATCTGGGCAAACTTTGAAGTCCATTGTGCACATTATTTGACTGCAATCTACTGCTGTATTTTTGCAGGCTTTCAAACTTGGACAACATTCACCTTCTGGAACTGGTGCTTCTGTGCCATCTGGACAAACTTTGAAGTCCATTGTGCACATTGTTTGACTGCAGTCTACTGCTGTATTTTTGCAGGCTTTCAAACTTGGACAACATTCACCTTCTGGAATTGGTGCTGGAGTACCATCTGGGCAAACTTTGAAGTCCATTGTACAGATTGCTTGACTGCAGTCTACTGTTGTATCTTTGCAGGCTTTCAAGCTTGGACAACATTCACCTTCTGGAACTGGTGCTTCTGTGCCATCGGGGCAAACTTTGAAATCTGCAGTGCAGGCTGTATGACTACAGTCTACTGCGTTTTTCTTGCAAGCTGCTAGACTTGGACAACATTCGCCTTCTGGAATTGGTGCTGGTGTACCATCTGGGCAAATTTTTAAATCTGCAGTACAATATACTTGACGGCAAAGATATTTTGTTGCTGTTAACGAAAAAAAAAACGACAATAAATAAGCCTCATTTATGTGATGGTATACTCACGTAATTGTGCAGCATAGGCAACACTGAGTGTAATGAATAAGCAAAGAATAAATTTCATTTTTTCTGAGTAAATCTATTGATATGATCGAAATATTTATAAAGATCGATTTTTAATGTTACCATCCTACCTTCGTTTTTTTGAAAATCACGAATTAGAGGGAGAAAAGCTTCGATAAGCAATTGTGTCCAAATAATTGCATGATATTTATAGTTTAGTACGATATTGACATGACTAACAGATGTTTTAATTCACAAGTGGATTTCGTTTGATTGCTATTTACTTTGATTATTGTTTTAATAGTAAGAAATGCACGCCTACTGAAAATCACAGGAATCAAATATTTTCTTATCAAAATATAAGTCAAATGGACTTTGTATCTCAATACAATCTTTCTTCTATGATGTCAATGAATTTTAAAATAAAATTAAAACATAATTCAATGAAAAAAAAAACTGAGAATATATTACTCATATTTTGTTTAAATTCGAGATAGTTTCTATTAACCGATACACAGCGACATCAATCCAAACACTAACTACGACGAACGATCTGTAAATACCTTTCATCGACCAATCTTATAAAATGAGGGCCAACAGACACAGACAGATAGAATGATTTTTCTTTTTTTCGATTTGAAGTTTTTGCTAATTAGTCATATGATTAAACAGACGTATTTATACGTAATAACCACTGTTGTTTCCTGTTTTTCAGATCCGAGACTATTTTCTGATCCCATTCGTAAATGGCAGATCATTGGCAAGATAGTGGTGTATCGACTGCTGTTGTAAGAGATGATGATGAAGCACCCGATAATTGGGAAGAAGAATTAGAAGAGAAAGTTTGCTTCTGAAATGAAAAAGTCTTTGGGTTTTTTTTGAAAGATAATTTTTTTTAGCCTGAGCCAACCGAAGTCGTTGAAGAGAAACCAAAAGTGCCAACAAAAGCACCGCCAACGACAAAAAACAAAGCCAGTAAAAAGAAATACAACGACGAAGACGATTCATCAAAAACTGCTCAACAATCCGAGAAAACCAATCAGATTTCGGAAACAGTCGATAAAACCGGTCCACGTCAATCATTGGACAATTTAAATTTACTAACACGAGATGAATTTCTCGATTATAGTCTTCGTCTATCAAATCACTTGGAAAATGTTTCCAAATCAGAATTTTATCCCGAGTTTATGGAAAATTTTCTCAATGGAATAACCAATCCATTATCACTCGATGCTGTTAAACGTCTATCAACAACATTACAAACTATACTCATACGAAAACAAAGCGATGAACGCGAGAAAAAATCGAAAGCTAAATCGAAGAAACCAGCAAAACCTCAACTGAAAGCAGTCAAACAATCAGATTTCGGTGCATTCGGCGGCGATGACGATTACGATCAAGATGATGATTATGATGATGATTTTATGTAAAGTTTTCAAGTTATTTGATTTTTTTTCTTCTTCTTTTTTTTTTGTTTGTATTGTTGAGAAAAAATCAAAAATAAAAACACAAAACATTCGAGAAAAAAAAAAAGACGATCATCATGAATTACTTCGTTCTAATATGACGTCACGTCAGTATTGAGGCGCATTAGATAAAAAATCAAAATGGCGACTAAAACTATAACGATTATTGATAGATGTAATTATATCCATTTTGATCAATTCAGATGAGACTTGAAAAAAAATTCAATGATTTCAAAATCTGAGAGACAAGTGTTGACATCGAAGGAAAAAGAGAGAGAGAGAAGCCATAATCACTCATTGGCAGGGTAGTTGTATATGTTTAACTGTGATTTATAGACAGAGACATTCGATCTTCTCGAGTTAAACTCGATAGTTTCAATAGAATTTCTGTTTATTTGTAAATATAAAAGCATATTTCTTTAATTTCTGCGCTTGAAAATGTCGCAAAGCGTGCCTGAACATTGTTCTTCGTTAGACAGACCGTTTTTTTTTCGTGTCTCCTTTTATTTTGGATACATTTAATGAGATGAGACGGACTGCAGATGTCGTATACAGGTCTAATGGAATAATAAAAAAAAACATGTCATGCGCTTTCTTTAGCAAACATGATTTCTAAATATTTTCTTCGTATTCTTCTAGAACAGCAATGTGTAATTTATGCGAAAATATTTTTATTAACATAAATATGTAGTGTTCATCAGCATCTATCGAAGAAGAGAAAACAATATATAGTAAATCATCGTCAAGTAAGTGCATGTGTTCTATAGACATATATGTATAAACAACGAAAGTTTGATTTCTTATTGTGTTCTTAGTTTTTCTATATATTGAAAAAAAAAACTTTTAATCAATGTCACACTCAACTAGTACGCCATTTTGTTTTGATTGTAATTTAACATTTCGTTCGCATCGAGCATTGAAAACACATCAACAACGTTTTCATTTGATTTATTCGGAGAATCTTTCGAAATATAAATCTCTATCATCCAATCTCGTTCTTGCTTTTTCAACCGAACAATTTGTATATATAACAGCACAAGCTTGTGAACAACATCGTTTGCCATTAGGAGAATTCTCGTCGAAATTATTTCCCTGTCAAATATGTTCGATTTCTTTTCCATCGTTGTCATCATTGAATTACCATCGAATTCATCAACATGAACAATATGAATATGAAATATGTCAACGACTTCTCCATGATATGATCACGCAAATCGACGATGAATTCGATTCAATGAAATCGATTTTAGCTCGGCAAGCATCATCATTCGGACTGATTCATAAGACGCTTGCAAATCAATTTCAAACCAATCGAAAAACCAACTATCAACGAATATTTCCTTCATGTCAACATCAAAATCGAACATGTGCAAATCTTTGTCTCGATTTTCTAACGTCCTACAATCGATTTATTCAAGATTATCCATATAAAATTTCGTTTGCTGACAAAGGCAATCCATTTGCTCAGGGTTCAATTGTTTCCAATCCTTCAAATCAAATCACAAATTCAAATACACAACCAAAACGTATTCGTTCACCAAAAAAATCCAATCCTATTTACAGTAAATTCAAAAATATTCAAAGAATGTTTAAAAATTTCTATTTAAATAGCACGTTCATTATCAACGATGTCGAGTACATCATCAACATCAACTCGTTCATCGTCAAAGATCTCTCGGCAATCATCTAAACGTAGTCTTTCACCGACGATACCTCTTGCTGTCGAACGTTCATCAGAAAAACGTCGACGACGTCGTGAACAACGTCAAACAAAACCGATTTCCGATGATATCGAACAAGAAAACGGTGATGATGAAATTCAATTAATAAAAATGAAAAAACCTAAACAAAGACAAGCATCAAATAGTTCGATTGAATATGTACAAATCATTCACAATGATCAACAATCGATATCATCATTGAATAATATCGAAAATTTCAAATTGAAATCACCAATGAAAAGTGATGATGAAATTATCATTTGTCATACGTCATCACCGAAAAAGAAAACCGAAACAGTAAGATTTTCAAATCGAATCGTCATTTATTTTGATTTCCTTTGTGTTAGACAACCGAATACGATGAACATATTCGAGTTCGTTGCAAAATTTGTGGTGATATTATCGAAGGACGAAGTCAATTTTCTCAGCATGTTCTTACTTTACATTCTCATCTTTTAAAATCGAATCTAACCGAACTGAAACAACAGCCAACAAGTACAGTTGTATGTTCAATATGAATGCAAATATTCTCATTTCAAAACTAAATTCATTTTTGTTTGTTTTCTTTTCTCTCTCTTTTGTTTGTTCTCTCCATTGTGTTTGCTAGATTTTTTTTTGTTTGTGTTTATGAATAAAGCGGAACAGGAAACTGAAAGTGAAATTATCACATATTTTATTTGTGCACGAATTTTTCAGCAAACGGCAGAATTTGCTTTCGAGATAGACGAATGTTTTTTTGATCGAACAGTTTTAATTGTGCCTGATTAATCGGTAGGGAAAGTTCGTGTAAATCGAGATGAATATCATTGGTTTGAAAATAGGAATCAATCGATTGAAAATTTTCCAAAGTTTTTGCATAATAACCCAATTGACGTTTTGTTTTGCTGTTTTGAACTTCAACTGATGTCAAGATAATTGCATCAGCATTTTTATTCTTTGCTAAAAATTCATTGAGATCATTCATTGTTTGTAATTCATTGATGAGTTTCTATGAAAATTCGAAATGAAATATTTATTTGAAAAAACTCGAAATTCTACTTCAACAGAATAATTCATTGGTAAACTCGATAGAACAAGACGAAGATGAGGTCCTACAACTTGTTTGACATCTTTTTGTAAAATATCAGCGATTGATAAGTCTGTTGTATCAGCTGCACTTTCGAGTAGATCGGCGTATAATTTCTTATGATCAATTGGTGATTGACAAAATGTTTGAAGTTGAGCAAAAATCTGTTCGTCTTTCGGAGTAGTTTTGCCGACTTTTGGCGAAAAATCTACTGTATCGAAGATAATTGGACCTTGAAAACAAAACACACACGCACAAATCAATATTTAACAAATACGATCTGCTGTTCTTCTCCTTTACCCGATAATAAATAGGCCATTTCCTCAGTTAATTGAAAATCTGTCGAGAGAATTTTCTCGGCAATTAACGTGCAACATGAGCCCACATGTTCAATTCGAATTGCTGATGAACTATTCATATAAATAGAGACAATCAAATTTATTTTCAAAATTACTCCTGTAGAACAATGGAATCTTTTTTTATTTGATGATGATCAATAATTTCAATAACAGCTTCATTTAATTTCGAACGCAAATAATGATGATCAACAAATATAATTTCAAGTTTATTTTGATCATACAATTCATTTAAATCAATATCCTGTATAAAAATAACATTATTATAATTGTCCTTTAAGAACCAACGAATTTCAGTACGCAAACGAAATACCGATGCAGATGTATTAATTAAAGGTATATAAAGAATTTGTTCTCTATTCGAACATGTCTGCAAATAACAAAAAAAAGTCAATCAAATCGAATTCATATGAAACAAATACAAACATACAAGATAGAGAAAATAAGCATAGATACAAGCACTTATTGTCGAATCTAAATCACTCGATTCATTACCGAGAACGACACGGATCGTTTCAAATTGATCCAAATTAGTCTAAGAACGAAATGAATTAGTAATTAGAATAAGCATACTTCTTTTTATATTTTGCCTACCAATTGTGATTTAATATAGAGTAAATACTCAGTAAGATTCATCAGATTTCCTTTTATTTAATCAAATCTGAAAAAATCAGATGACACAACATATGCATTTGCATGAATAATAAAGAAAATATAGATATTTATTCGAGAATATGAAAAATTAAATTATTTGTCATGATTACGAAATCTTGTTTTATAATCAACGGGTAATGATAAAATCGATTCGGTTAAAGTCTTTTTTACATTATCATATTTTGGTGTTTCAGCTAGGAGAAATCCACTGTCACTATTTATATCTTCGCGACAAAGTGGACATGTATGTGATGATGTAGCTGAGCTTTGTGTTGACCTAAATTTGAGTTTAGATATTCTGTAAGAATGAGAGGAGAAAAATTCAAAACAAACCATTGTCGAAAACATTCATCGCAGAATTTATGCGAACATTCTAAAACCAGATTCGGTGCTCGATCCATGCAGATACAGCATTCATTATCATTCGGTATTGTCAATGACCTCGAAGATCAAAATAAACGAGAATTAATGATGAAAAATAAGAATTGATCACATACAATTTTCCTGTAGAAAAAGAAGAACTGGCTGTTTGATTTGTAGCTGCTGAATTGCATAGAGTGGATGTTGGACATTTTTGTAGTGTGGATATTTGTTGAGTTAATGATTGATGAACCGATAGAAATTGCTGTAAATTTAAAGTAACTTCATTGGAAACCCTTTGATCTGCTCGTGAAATCTGGAAGAAAAACAATAATTTTCATGGAGAACTTGCATTCACATACTTTAGAACATCGAATACGAATTAATGCTTTCCAGATCATGGTTGAATCAGTACGTGGAACAATAGTGAATTTAAGATAGAATGGTTCATCTCTAGTGAACGATTCTAATGTTTCATTGAATTCTTGTAATAGCCGAAGAAATTGAGAATGTTTGAGAAAAATAATCTGTTTAATTTTAAGAATTGTTGGAACTAAAACAAGGCCATCAGGCGAATCTTGTCGCTCGAATTGACGAGCATTATCATTCGTATTCGGAAGAATACCAGTAGGTATCTGTTCTTGTTCTTGAGACATATTAATGTTTTCTTTTTTTTATGGAAAACGTTCGACGCATTTACGACATGAGTCATAATTCAACGCTTTTTTACATGGTTCTTTATTTAACCAATGAGAAAATAAGCTGAATAAAATGTACATTACCGATTTATTCAAAGAATTCATTTCGAAAATAAAATAAAAATAAGATTTTTATCAGTTTGACTGATAGATAAAAAGGAAAATAGAATCATTCTGAAGTCGTAGTTGGAGTAATCGAGTGTCGTCTGTAAGAATTAGCACGTGTTTTATAATCAATTGGCAATGATAGAATCGAATCAGTCAATGTTCGTTTCATACAATCATATTTCGGTCGTTCAGCAAGTATATATCCACTGTCACTATCGATATCTTCACGACATATCGGACATGTTTGAGATGAAGCCGTTGATGCTTGGGCTGACCTGAATTCGAGTTTCTAATATTCGTAAGAATGAGAGAGGGAAAAAAGAAACAAACCATTGTCGAAAGCATTCATCGCAGAATATATGTGTACAAGGCAGAACTAGATTCGGTGCTCGATCCATACAAATACAACATTCATTATCATTCGGTATTGTAATCGAACTGTTGAATATAAATCAATAAAATAGATTTATCAGAATCAATCAGAAATCAGCTTACAGTTTTCCTGTTGACAACGACGATGAAGAACCATTGGTTCTGCTTGTCGAATTGTACAATGAAGGTGGTGAACATGTGTTAAATATTCGTATTTGTTGAGTTACCGATTGATGAATCGAAAGAAACTGATGAAAATTGACGACAGCCTGTTCTGCTATGCTGTCATCTTCTCGGCGTACTTTCGAACAAGTGATACGTATCAATGCTTTCCAAATAACAGTCGAATCCGTACGTGGAACAATAGTGAATCGTAGACCGAATGGTTCATCTCGCGTGAATGTTTCTATTGTCTCATTGAACTCATTCAATAGTTGA
>Ga0209930_1002166_pt1 | contig 24729 bp, 18 predicted proteins | sample ThiBiot_500_biof_2_FD_183948 | JGI IMG/M metagenome (GOLD analysis project Ga0209930, IMG submission 183948) | Wastewater bioreactor microbial communities from Cape Town, South Africa - Thiocy_cont_500_biof (SPAdes) | ecosystem: Engineered > Bioreactor > Thiocyanate-remediating >... | reverse complement strand
GGCGTACCACAGGCCATCGCCTCCAGAAGCACATTGGCCCAGCCTTCGCGGCTTGACGCCAGCACCAATGCATCGGCCGCATTGTATATTTCGCAGAGCCTGGCCTGATCGACAGATCCGAGGAAGCGCACCCGGCCGCTCACCCCCTCCCCGGCTGCCAGCCCCTCCAGTGCTGCACGATCGGGGCCGCTGCCTGCGATCAGAAGATCCGTATCCGGCATGTCCTTCAACGCCCGAATGATGTGGTGGTGACCTTTGCGCCCGATCAGCAGGCCGACGGAAACCAATGTGCGCCGGGTAAGCCCCAGCGCCGCCCTGGCGACCTGCCGATCCAACGGGCGGAACAAAGCGAGATCGACACCGTTGCGCAGGACCGTGACACCCTCCGCCGGAATACCCAGTTCGACGAGACTGTCTTTCAACGCACGGCAAACCGTAATCAATCCACCCGCATGGCGGGCGGCTTCGACGATCATCCGCCGTGGGGCCGGAAATTTTGGGATCAGGCTGAGATCAGTGCCGCGCGCCGTAATTACGACGGGTAGTCCCGCCTCCCGCGCAAGCCATGCGGCCGCCACGCCATCGGGATAGAAATAGTGCGCATCGATCAGATCGAAAGAATGCCCCTGCCCCACCAAAGTGCGATACCGCCGCCGCATTGCGCGGTAAAGCGTGTGCGGTGTCAGATTCATGCCCACCTTCGGAACAACAAGGTAGCGCGGGTGCTCAATGATCAGCCCATGCCGCTCTTCGCGCGCGGGAACGTCGCGAAGTGCGCCATTCGTACCGTAACGCACAAGCGGCGGCATCCACGGCACCGGTGCCAGAACATGCGCCCGCGCCTGCCCCGTCTCAACCAATTTGCGCAACCGGGTTTCGACGAAAATGCCGTGCGCACGTTGCACGGCGTTTGGATAAAGTGTCGAAACGGTCAATATGGAAAGCACACAACTGATCCTTGCCGGACACCGGAAAAAAGATTCTAAAAAGCTATTGAGGTTCGCGAAGCCAATTCAATAACCATTGTGATATCTGGCAATCAGTTGCTGCGCCGTAAAGACACGATCATATCGGCGGCCCGCCTGGCATTGCCACGCCATGTCATCTCGCGTGCCGCAATTTTTGCCGCGGCCCCATCGCCCAAGCGTGCCCGCAGGCCGTCGTCGGATGCCAGGTGCAGGATCGCCTGCTGGAAAGCGGCCATATCACTTTTTTTAAACAGGACGGAGTCCACACCGTGCTCCAACACTTCCCGGATGTTTTCCGTGGCGGGCGCCACAATTGCGCGCCGCATGGCCATATACTCAAACAACTTCAAGGGGCTTGCATATTCGGTGACTTCCGGCTGCAAGGCGATATCAAAGGCGGAGATGTAGCGGGGCAGATCCTTCCGCCCGACAACGCCGGTGATCGTCATCCGGTCTGCCACTCCGGCCGCGCGCGCGCGCGCCTCCAGCGGCTCACGCGCAGGACCATCACCCACAATCAGCAAATGGGCGTCCTTGAGCGCAGGCTCACTCGCCAGGATATCGATCACCTGCTCCAGCCCATGCCATTCCCGCACATAGCCGACAAAGCCGAGCACCAATGGCGCGCGAAGACCGAGCGCCTCTTTGGCCTTCTGCGCATCCATCGCGACGAATTTCCCACAATCGACGCCGTTTGGAACCACCCTGATATGCGAAAGGGGCACGCCCGCGGCCGTCACAAATCGCGCCAGCACACCCGTAACCGGCAAAACGCGCGACGCACCGCGCCACATGGCATTTTCGGACCAGCGGGCCAGCGCCGGCCATGACAGGCCGCCGAACTTCCCCCGCTCTACCGCCAGCGGTGCGTTGACTTCCAGCAGATAGGGAAGCCGGAACGTTCTGGCCAGCCACAGTCCGGAAAGCATGTAGAGATTGGCGCGCTGATAAAAACCATCCGGCCTGTGCCGCAACGCGGCCCGTACCAGTTTGGCGTACTCAACGATGCTGTAGGCGAGTTCCGCCAACTCATACGCAAAGCGCGGCAAAGCGCGACGCTCGATCGTGGACGCCATCGCATCCACCCGCTCAGGCTCCACCACGATCACGGTATGCCCCTCCGCACGCAGGGCATCGATCATCTCATCGATGTGGACCGATTGTCCGTCACGTGCGCGGGTGCGGTGATGGTAAAGGATCGTTAACCCGGTCTTCGCGGCCAGGTTCTGCGGATTTGTATGAGACACGATTCAGCGAACGCCCTGCGGCCAGACCAGAACCCGGAAAGTCTGCAACATGATCGAGAAGTCACGCAACAGGCTATAGTTCTTCATGTAGTACAGGTCGTATTCCAGCTTACGTTCGGCATCTTCCTTGGAAGCCCCGTAGGGGTAGTTGATCTGTGCCCACCCGGTAAGGCCGGACTTCACATTATGGCGCAGACTATAGATGCGGATCGATTGCGAAAGCTCATCGACAAAAACAGGGCGCTCGGGCCGGGGGCCAACCAGCGACATGTCGCCGATCAGAACATTGAACAACTGCGGAATCTCATCGACCCGGGTCCGGCGAAGGATTGACCCCACCCTGGTAATGCGCGGGTCGTTCTGATCGGCCCATTTCGCGCCCATCTTCTCAGCATCCGTGCGCATCGTGCGCAGCTTGTAGATCCAGAACACGCGCCCGCCCTGGGTGACGCGGGTTTGGCGATAGAAGATCGGCCCAAAGTCTTCCAGAACAATCGCAATGGAAGCGATCACCAGTACCGGCAGGGCGACGATCAGCATCATCGCACTGATCGCGATATCCATCGCCCGCTTCAGGATCGCGTCCATCAACCGGATCTGGAAACCACTTGAGAACAACAGGTAGGACAGCTCCAGCCAACGCAGATCGACACGACCGGTCTCGCGCTCGATAAAGGTATTAAAATCGAACACCGGGATACCGTTGGTTTTCCACGCCAGCAAACGCTCGAGCGCCAGGCCACGCTGATCGTCCACGGCGACGACAACCTCATCGACCGCGAATTCGGAAGCCAATGCTTCAATCGACGTGCTGGTCGCGATGGAGTCCTGCAGAGCGGCCGCGGGCACCTTTGACGCGCCACCGAACACGGTCTCGGGAACGAAAGCGACCTCAGCAAGCTGGCGATGGGAATCGCTCGTCAGAAGCGCGTTCAGATATTGCGCGCGCATACCGGTGCCGATGATCAGGATGCGCCGGCGGAACCAATGACGGCGGGCCATCGCAAAAAACAGCACCCGGCTGTAGAGGCCGGCACAGAGCGAGACCCCCATGCCGAGGAAGGCAATGGTGGCGGAGCGGCTGACGCTGCGGAAAATGATGGCATCCGGGAAAAGGGTATTCAGACCGAAGTGCATGATCCCCATCAGCACAAATGCGCTGAAACCCAATGCCACTGCCAGGCGCGACGTTGCGGTCGAGAAATTCACCAGCGTGTCACGCCGGAAGCACCCAGCGGCGTAAAGGAACGACAGATGAACGGCCAGCGAGACGAACATCAACACCCAGAGCTGGACCGGATCGCGAATGTCCAGCCGGCCACCGATGCCGGCAAACAGGCCAGCCTGCGCCGCGCCGAGAAAAACGAAATCAAGCAGAAAAAGCACAAGCGCCGAATCCGGCACATAACGATGCGATGGCTTCTTGACGAGCGGCACCGGCTTTACGGGTGCCGGTGGCATTCTTTGCGGCATCTGCACAGCGGTTCTCTCGAAACTTTCGATCCGCCCCGGGATGGACGGGATTTCACCCGGCTTTAGCTCGCGAACATCACGAGAAAAGAACTGCGATAAAGATTCCTCGTGCGCCACGAACACAACTCCTCGAAGCGGATACGCCACCAAAAAATTTTACTCGAAGTCTATCGAAACGATTTACCAGTTGCACTACCTGCCGCATGCCGGGCGCGCAATAGAGCACTCGTATTAAAGTAAATATTGGCGGGCAAAACCGGTGACCGCGGTAACAGAAACAGGTCGAGACGCACCCACCTCGTACGTTCTCCCCATTCAGAAATTCCACGTCAGACCAATCGATTGATTGGTTAACAACTCGCACCGACGAAGTGTGACAGACAATTGTGACGAAAATGGAGACGGAACAGCAAACCGGATTTGGTGGGTGATCCGGACGCTTTACTCAACCGGTTGCGCGGCCGGACATGGTTAACAAACCATGGCTCCCCGGGGTGTCGCTATCGGGCTTGCCCAGATCGCGCGCCACGGCATTGATGCTGACGAGGGATTGCCACGCCTGCCGGCAGGTGGCCGGGGGTGTGGCCCGTTCCAACTCTGCAAGCTCACGATGGAGGCGAGCAAGCGGCGAACCCTCCCCCGCCTCTGGCGCCGGGCCATCTTTCAGATAGGTGATGACATTGCCATAAAGACGGGCCCCGTCCTCCGTCAACGGATCATCCGTAAGCGGAATAGCCCCCAGCGCATGGCGGATCGCCTGCCGGAGACCATCAACCGTCCGATCTGTCTGGGGCTGTGGGGTTCGTGGTTCGGGTACAGGCAATTCGGGCGGGGGAGCATGGCTTCCCTCGACCGGGCGGGTGGCGGCGGGTATAGCCGCAGGCTGTTGCGCCGCAAAGCCCCCCTGCAACTGCTCAATCTGCCGCCGCATCAGGCGGAGGCTGGCATCGAAGCTTTTGGCTTCGGATAATACCGTCTCACGGGCTGCACGCCGCGCCGCCCGCAAAGCGCCCCGCGACCAGACTTGAAAAACCGCAAGTATCAGAACCGCCACGACCAGGAGCTGCCAATCGCGGAGCCAGTCATAAATCTGGGCTACAGCGATGGGGAGCACATGGAAGAAGACAAACTTCGTCCACGTGGCCAGCGTTCCAGACAGTTCAGCGAGCGTTTGCATTCCGTTCCAAACTGGCCACAATTATTAACAGGGCTGTTCCGGCGGCTTACCACCGCGAAGCTTAGCCGCTATCCATGTCGGCAACACCAGACGCATGGCATCGTACAGCCCCCCGATACTTCCGGGATTGCAGGCAATGAACCCTTCCCGATACCGGCACTGGCCAAGCCAATCCCGCTTGTATCGGTCATCCCCCCGGCCGAAATCAATCTCTGTGACGTGATCCCTGTCGACCGTCCGCGAAACCATCCAGTGGGTCAGCAAAGTTCCCGGGGAAAGCTTGTCGTAACCTGGGTCCTGCGCCAGCTTGAAGATTGTCGCCCGCCCCTTCGACACAAGCCAGATCTGGGCCGCCGCCGGCGTGCCATCGATCACAGCAAGTGCCAAACGCAGGCTTCCTTCCCGGGCCAGCGCCCGCATCATGGCAGGCATAAAGTCGGGATCAGGCTCAGGTTCCTTCCAGCTCAAGGCGTAGAGCCGCTCATAAACGTCAATTGCCCCATCAACTTCCGCAGGTGCTTCAAAGCTTTCAAAGCGCAAACGGCCATCCCGTTCCAAGCTTCTCTGTTTGCGGCGGACAGTCGAACGCAGACGGGAGCCTCGCGCCTCCCAGAAACGGTCCATGGTCGTCACCGCTTCAAAGTGATTCGCAAAGTGCCGATAGCCGGCACAAAGAAACCCTCCCTCCCCAAGCCCAAGCTTCAGAGCCCGAATGGAGGGGTCTTCAGACGCCAGGGCATCGAGCATGAGCCGCCGGCCAACAAAAGCCCGCATACACACACCAAGGGCACGCGCATAAACGGGCGATCCCAAAGGGGGCGCGAACAGCGTCGTGTAAGGCGCACTCAAGCCGCGAATCGTCCCATCGGGCAACCGAACAAGCGGCAGGGCCGCGCACGGCCTTCCCGCTTCGTCCCGAAGGGCGAAGACAAGTGCCGTCTCCGCCGCGCGCAATGTTTGCGCCGCAAGTGATTGGAACCAGCCCCAACTCCCCTGCGAATCAGAGGATCGTCCGAAGACGGCAGCCACGTCAGGCGGCACGGCCGGAAAGGCATGTGAAGTTATAGCGAACTGCATCCGGGCCAGTTCTTACCTCATTGCCGCAAAGAAAGAGTAATTTTCTGCGGAAGCTACCCAACGCGAACAGCCGGGCATTAACCCAAAAAAGCAGTGCATGACTTGGAAGAACAGCGTGCGCAGACGCCACTATGGTTTACAAGAGAGTTAAGGGCGCTTTAACTCGCATATCCGACTCTGCCGCTGTCGTAGAAACAGGGTTTGAGGGCTGTAGAGATGTCTTGGCTGCTGGCTTTGATTGCCTGGACTCTTCTGTCGTTCATCGCCAGCCCAATGATTGGCGGGCTGCTCGCGGATGGGCACACGCTACAGCCGCGCGACGCGCACCCGGCACTTGATCAGTCCACCACGGCTTCTGCACGCATCGCCTGAAATCGTAAAAGCCAGCCACGATACTTGCCCCCTCACGGGAGGCGGACGTGTGACTTCACTGTATCAAGGATTGTGTGGCCGCCTTGCCGTGCTGCGGCGCAGGCGATGGTGCCAGGAAACGTAAATAGATCGAAATCGTCACACAAACGACAAGCATGAAATAAAACAGGAAGGTCCCAAGCGACCCCGTGGTTCCGCGCTCTTCGGGGGACCGCGAGAAGTTCCGCTCGAATCCAGCCCTGGGCCGTTCCTCGCCTTCGTCATCCATGGCGGACATCATAACCCTCCCTCAATAACGCAGGCTGAACCGGACGGGCCTCGACAGGTACAGGCACCCCTTCCTTTGCCGTTACCCGATTATGCTTGCGCACGATTTCCTGCAAGGGCAACAGCACCGCTACGCAAAGTATGAAAACATCATAATAAGCCATGCTTAGCGCAGCACCGGCTACGCAGAAGACCACCAGAACGAGCTGGATCATCGACGCCAGATCATGCGCCCAATTCAATTCAGGTTTGTTGCGCACGGCTCGCAAAACACGGGCGCAGGTCAGAAACGCTCCAGCGATAATTAACAGATAGATGGTGAGGCCAATGAATCCTTGTTCCCCCAAAACCTGGAAGAAGATGCTGTGCGCCGCATGCGATATCTCTTTCGGGAAATAGTAGTGATAGATCTGGTTGAGCTGGGGGGCATAAAGGCCGGCACCAAAGGGGAAATAGTCCACCGCACAGAAGAACGCGACCTGCCACGCCGTAACCCGCCCCATAAAGGAATCGTCCTGGCTGATCTCTGACAATGTTCCAATGCGTTCATGGAAACTCTCCGGCATGAAATGCAGAACCGGTATGATGAGTGCGACGGCTATGGCGATATAGAGGAACTTCCGGCGCACGCGCGTCAGCGCGGCCAGCATCAAGACGCCCAGGCCCAGAAACGCGCCACGCGAATAGCTGCCAACAACCGCGACCACCACAAATCCCATACCGGCAAGCAGCATTGTCGAAACAAGCTTGCTCTCACTCTGCAAGCGAAGGTAATTCGCAAGTGGCAGCGACAGCAGCAGTGCCAAAGCCAGATTGTTGTTGTCGTAGATATCCGTTCTCGGCGGCCCGATGACGTGGAACTGCCCGCCTGTCATCAAGGTGAAAATTCCACCCTTTACCCCGAAATAGAACAGTGAAAGCACAATGATCCAGATCAGAGCATGAATGCGCACACGATTGGTCGCCATGCCGGCGACGAACAAACCAAGGATCAACGTCTTCCAGAAGCGATCCCAGTATTGCCATGACCAATCAGGGACGGCCGCAAAAAACGCATTGATGGTCATCCATATCAAGAATCCAAGAAGCGCCCAATAAAGCCCGCGTTGCGGTGGCAAGCGTCTTTCCGGCGAGATGAACCACGCGACCATCGTCGAGGCCGCTACCAGTAGATTTAATGGAATAGCGTGGGAGAAGCCCCAAACTTCTTCATGCGGAGCCCCGACCGAAATCCACGCCCACATCAGAATCCCGACAAACGGCTGGCGAAATGTCAGCCCGATGCCGAGGAAGATAACGCCTACAAGCAGAAAATCGCGCATCTACGCCTTTCCACCTTAATCGACCATCAGATCGAGCCGCGGATAATCCGCTTCAGCCAAGTTGCAGGAGGCGAAGCTATTGCAAGGTACAAAAAGCCGCCCATAGAACGATGCCCGAGAAAAATCGACTGCATAATCATCTTCACACCGACGCCACGCCTGCCCTTAGCGTAGGCAGCACGCCCAAGGCGGCCAATGCGTTCACCGCGGATTTTGCGTATCTCGGCCTTGGTCAAGCTGCCCGAAAGCGCGCAAATGTGCCGCTCAATCATTGGCAGCGTATATTGCAGTTGGTCTTCCAATACCCAGTTCGAAAGACTGTTCTCACGTTCATGAACACGTACTAAACTTTCCTGGACATATCCGACGCTTCCCGCGAGAGCCAGCCTGATCCACATATCCTGATCTTCGCCGATTTTCAGGGTTGGATCGAAGCAACCCAGAGACAAAAGCTTCTCCCGGCGCGCCAAAACCGTAGGCGTAGCGACAAAATTTTCTACTAGTAATGCCTTCCACGCATCAGGACCCACCGTTGGTATATGCCCGCCGTATACATCACCAGTATCTTTCCCGCATGGCGATATTAGATTCGATGCGCAAGAAACGAAGGACAAATGCTTGTCTGACTCAATGACACTGAGTTGCTTTTCAAGTTTTGTTGGTAGCCATTCGTCATCGGAATCGAGAAACGCGACGAACTCCCCTCTGGCAGTTCTTATTCCCGCGTTGCGGGCACCTGCGGCACCGCTCCGCTCCTTCAATTTGATAATACGAACACCACGATCAGCGTATCGCTCAGAAATGGCGCCGGTTCCATCCGTACTACAATCATCTACGACAATTGTCTCAAGCGGCGGGACTGTCTGCGCTAACACAGACTCCAGAGAACGTTCGATTGTGCAGGCAGAGTTATACGCAGGAATCACGACACTGACCTTACTCTCAGGCCTTATTTTCATGTCCCGACGCTCATCAGCCACTTTGGTGCATTTCCGAGGCTGGAGTAAAAGAGCCCATCTGCGAATAGCTTCCGGTGTCCCCGCTTCGCCGTTTAGCTGACCAAAGAAGAACTCAAAATACCCGTCAAGCCAAGCAAGGAATTTCTGTAGGTCTTTCTCGTCCCGAACATATTGCGTATTCCCCGGCACGAGCGACGGCGAATGATAACTGACGACAAACACGCGATGGCCCATCTTCATCATTGCGCGCGTTAATCGTTTCGCCTCATTCAGGTTGGTTCCCTCAGGTGTAAGACGAATTCGTTCCATTAAACCGAGGCGCGCCGCTATGGCAGGAATCTTCAATGCTCTGCCTAGCGGCGATGCCAGCTTGCTGTAGACTTTGTCTCCCAAGTCGCGCGCAAGCCCAAGAGTTGCAATCGTAACTGGCAATTCCAATGTCGTCGGCGCTTGTTCGAGCCAGTACGGATGTGCGTCAACACCAGTATAGTCCGGCCCCGTACCTGCAGCTGGCCGCCCGGGTAGAACACTGCAATCGACCTCGTATCCGAACTCCGCGAGCGCCCGCGCCGTCCCAGGCCCGGCACCGTAACGGCCGGCACGATAGAGCTTGGGGCGGCGGCCAAAATTCCGCTCGATCATCTCCGTCAGCAGCGCAATCTTCCGCCGCTCCAGATCGGGCGGAAGATTTCCGGCAAAAGAATTTTTCTCGCTGACTTCCTCTTCGTGCGGCGGCGTGACCCAGGGATGCAGCTGCGCCCCGATTTCACAACGGCCCGACTGCATCAATTCACGCAAGGGAAGATAGCCGTCTTCCTGAGATGCAACCGGATAATCCACCGCATAGGATGGAACGATGCCATAGCGATCAAAAATCCGATGTGCGATGACCTGCGCTGCGACAGTTTTGACGTTGCGATTGGCACGGGAAAACGGTGCGGCCCAATCGAACTCCTCCTCCGCATCCACGATGACAACCAACCGTGGCCGTGATGTGGCGGGAAAACGCACACGATCTTCGGCGCATGCCGGCAACATGGGATGAGCGGATGACGTTCTCATTGTTTCCGGGCCAAAAGCCCGCCCCAACCCGCAAGATTACCGCATATCATCCAGTGAAAAGCGTTTGCGCGCCTGGCGAATGCGCTTGCGCGGTTTCAATGACATGCTCATTGCTAAAATACCCGTCGTTCGTTCGCCTGGTTTGCGGCCGTCATTGACCAAAAACCAGCGAACCACAATGCAAATTGCCAGAATGGAAAGACCGTACCACGCGGCATTCATGTCTGTTCCTCCGGTTTCCGTATGCGCCCCGCAACCGTGTTAATATTCCTTAACCGCCACCCGGCCGAAAGCCGTGCCCGGTAGAGCAGCCCAATCGGCCCAGGCCGCATCCAGACACCCCGGAGAAAATGGTGCCGGGCGGTGGCAAAGTCCTGCTTGGCCACGGAATCTCCCGAACCGCGGTCAATCATTCGCACTCCATTCTCCCCGGCGGCATCAATAATGGCTTTAATCACCAAGCGGCCGGGCGCATAGGACTTCATCTCGGGATTGTAAACGGGGAACCAGTAATGAAGCGTTTCACCAAACATCAGCCCGAAATGGGAACCGACCCATTGTTTTCCCGCATGGAGCGTCGATAGGGTCGCGTGGCAATCCGGGTCGTCACATTGCGCCAATTCCGCGAGGAATTTCCGCCCCCTGGCGCTCGACAATGAATCGTGGACGCCCGTCCGGTGGTACTGCGCCCGCTTGGCCTCAATCAGGGCGGCTAGCGCGATGGCCGGCTGTTCGTGGCGAAAGACAAAGTCCAGGGGGCCGTGAGCCTGCACCAGCTTACGCTCACGCCGCTCGGTATCGGCCGTGAATTTTTTGTCCATTTGGCGGCGGGCCGTCCAAAATGCCGGGCCGCCATTTGGAAACTCAATCTTCAAGCCGGGCTCCGGCTGTTCACCGCTTAAGCCAAAATTCTGCTGATTTTCATCCAAATGGGTGAAATAGAGCGTATTCAGGCCAGACAGCCGCAAAAGCTCCGCGGCGCTCAGCGAGAGTTCCTGTTCTGCCACAAGCCCAAAATAATCGCTAAGTTCGCCGCCCAGCCTTTCCCCTATGCCGAGTGCCCTGTGCAGAGCCGAGCGATACTGAAACGTAAAGAACCCGATTGTCCGGCCGGCCCGCTGCAGCTTCGACACAAAGACATTTCCGAACACGCGCGAGGCCGCAACCGCAAAGGCATGCGATAAAAATGGAGTGCCCAGATGAGGCACCTGACGCTGTAGTTGCCGCCAGATTGCTATATCGCGGCTGTCGAGTTCGTGTGGCCGCAATATTTTTGAATGAAGCGCTGACAATTGCTTAACCTGATTACCGCGACGAGCTTATAATCCTATAGTACTCTAGCCGGGCAAGCGGCATCCGTCACATGCCACGAGGGCCCTTACCGAGAAATTGGCCGGACTTCTGTAACCAATTTTATTGCACAATGCCGCGAAAGGCTTAACGCAAGACTGCAATGTGGTGCCTCGTTCGCCGCCGCTGGACTTTCTCCGCCCCTACCCATCACGCCTGTCATGTCAATACGCCAGCACTTAATAGCAATATACCCCCGGGCAGCCGATGCGGGTCCATTGAGAAAATCGGGTACCGCTTGTAAACGCGCGGCGGACAGTAGAGTTAAAAAATGACCGAGACGGCCAAAGTTCCGCAGCGGACCCCGGGCGGGCACATGCTCCATGGCTCTGCCTGGATGATCTCACTTCGCTGGGCTATCAGGCTGACCGGACTTGTCAGCACCATCATCCTCGCCCGCCTCCTGACGCCTGCTGATTTCGGCATCGTTGCCATGGCCATGATCGTCGTTGGCATGCTGGAAGTGCTGAACCAAACCGGCCAGAAACTGGCGCTTATCCGCTTAGAGAATCCGACCGACGACCACTACAACTCTGCCTGGACCATATCAGCACTTATCGGCTTTGGAATTGGCATCGCGATCTTTCTTATCGCGCCACTGACCACTGCCTATTTTCATGAGCCGCGGGCAATTGTCGTGATGCAATGCTTGGGTCTGCGAGCGTTTGTCGGCGGTCTGGAAAATATCGGGACTGTCGACTTCCGCAGGGAACTGCGCTTCGATCGCTTCTTTCGCTACAATGTCTATCCCAAGCTGGCTTCGTTCGTTGTTACAGTCACGCTGGCTATCTGGTTGCGCAACTATTGGGCGCTGGTCGCCGGTATTTTGACCGGGCAATTCACACTGACCGCACTCAGCTACATCATGCATCCCTACCGGCCGCGCCCCTCCCTAAAGAAGGTAAGCGAAATTTGGTCGTTTTCCATTTGGACGTTCTTCAAGACGCTTGGGAGCTATCTGAACGCCCGCATCGACCAGATCGCGATTGGCGGCGTGGTTGGCGCGGCATCGATGGGCCGCTACTCCGTGGCCAGCGACGTGGCATCCAGCCCGTCGCAGGAAGTCAACGATCCCATGCTGGCCGTTCTTTTTCCCGTTATGTCCCGCTATCAGGATGACCTGCCACAAATGCGTGCGCTTTATCTTCGCACGCTCAGCTGGTCGGCCATCATCTGCATGTCTTCAAGTGTTGGCATCACCCTGGTTGCGCCGGAATTTGTACGCCTGGTCCTGGGACCACAATGGATCGATGTCGTACCCTTGATGGGTTGGCTGGCATTGTCCGCAGGCGTTCTTGGGCTCGCGAGCAGTGCATACGTCCTCTTCGACGCTACGGGAAAACCCCATATCGGCGCCCGCATGCAATGGCTGAGGGTCATCGTTCTCGCTACGGTCGTTGCACCCGTGGCATTTCTGACTCAAAGCCTTGTTGAGGTTGCTGCCGCCCGTTTCTTCGTCAGTTGCCTCGTCGCACCGACACTTTTTCTCGTAGCGGGCAGCCTGATCGGCCTTTCCGTGCGGCACTACATCAACGCGTTATGGCGGCCATTCACGGCTGCTGCAGCAATGGCCGGCGCCGTGCTGCTTCTGGATAGTGCACTCCCTCTGGCGGGCAACCTGAAGCTTGCATTCAATGTCGTCTCAGGCGCAGTCATCTTTACTTCATCGCTCCTGCTGCTGTGGCAGCTCAGCGGAAGGCCGCAATCGCCGGAACTCGACATTGTCACGTTTCTGTATGCGCGGCTGAAGAAACCGGCGCCGTCACCGGTACCATCACCATTGCCCCCTGGCAGCTAGGCGCCCAGCATGTGCCGGATAGAACGGCCGGCGCGCCACAGGCCAGGTGTTTTCTCAAAGCGGGACAGATAATTTACGATCGGTGCGCGATGCCGGGACCGGGTGAGTGATTCACACAGAGCCATATACATATCGCTGCGGCCTATCTTTTTCGCATATTCCGCCATTTCCGTAAAATAAGAGCGCTCAGCCGGTTCGCCGCAATAGGCTTTCCGAATGCGCTCAAGCGAAACGCGCGGCAAGCTATTGCAACGCGCCATCATGCCCGTCAACTCAAGCGCGATCTCAGTCCTGAGGCATTTGGGGCATTTACCGCAATTGCGAGAACTGGCACCACGCCAGCAGACATGAATGTCCTCCAGCATCCAGGGGAATCGCGAGAGGAAGGCAATCTTGTCAATTCTACCGCTGTCCGCGCCGTCATATACCATTGCGAGACCCGATGACGACAAATAGTGATCCGTCATCGGGTGCGACCCCTCTACGACCGAGCGATCCGAACGATAGCCTGCGGCCCATATGGCTTTCTTGTATCGCTTCTCCAGTGCTAGCGCGCAGGCCGCCTTGCCCAACGCATGACAGAGTGGCCCCCAACGGTTCGTCCAGAACGTGCCAGGACGGCGAATATTGGTTGCCATCACACGCAACGGCACACCCAAACGGGCTGCAAAATCTTCCGACTGTTTCTGCAGCGCCGCAAATTCGGAAGGGCTATCCAGTTCTATATCGAAGCCCCAAATCAGAAGCAGTTCATCCACCGATCCCACCTGATCTGTTCCACCAAGTGATGTGTAGCGCGTGGCCGTATGAAGTGAATCAATACCACCGCTGAAAAAAGCGAAGGCTTTTTCTCCACCTGGATCGACGATTTCTTTGTCGGCAATGACTTCGAACGGCTTTAAATCTTTATACCAGCGGCGGAAGACATGTGCGAACGCCGCTGTATTTTCCAGAAGCATCGCATCGGTCGGCCGCTCAATCGCGATTGTGCCGCCCAACTCGAAGCCGTACGGAATTGCCGCGATCAGCCATGGTGCGCCGCTTTCAGAAAACCCGCCAGCGAGTTCCTCATCCACATCAAACCAGACGTCAAAATCTTCGGTCCCGTTACCAGCCTTGAAATGGCCGGTAAGCCTGACGAAGGACGATCCCATCGGGGATCGGCATCGCTCAACACTGCTCAATTTGATCATGGGGAACGGGATAGTTGAATGCTGTTTCAGGACCCTATCAAACGCCGCGAGCCTTGCCTACTCCATCGGCCACAGTGAAAGGAACGCACAAGCCGTGCCTTGGAGCCATGGCTGCGGTCCGAACCGGCGGGAATAAGAGAGCAGTCCGCGGCACTCCCCTGATGAGCCAGTGACCACGCCATTGACATCTGTGGCCCGTCGAAGCGCCTGTGCCGCACGATCGATTGCATCGTCATACCGCGAATCCAGAAAGCCCGCGCGGCGCGCCCTGACCATGGCATAACCGCAAAATCCCGCGACGGAGGCATCACTTCTCGCTTCAGGATAGAGCGGTGCCCAGCCCCAATGACCATCTGTCCGCTGCAACTTCGTCAGAGTGTCAACGGCCTCCCCAAAAGCCTTGATCAAGACAGAACGCTCCGCGTCCGCTTCTGGCAATTCCATGATTGTGTCGCAGAGGCCGAGCAAGTACCACCCGATCCCACGTCCCCAACCATGCAGGCCCAGCCGGTATGGGCCGCCAGCGCGGTAACCGTGAAACGGAAGATGGGATTCCCCATCCACATTGCATTCCACGAAACGAAGCAATTGGCGCTTTGCCGTCAAGACCGCTTCTTCACTATCATGATAGCGGCCATAAGCGGCAAGAAATGGGCACAGCATGCCCAAGGTATCGACCAAAACGAGATTCGTTGCACGCGAATAAGGCAGGCATTCGTCTTTAGCGCGCGGATAATCAGATATAAGTGTTTCTGCAAGACAGCGAACAGCAGCCGTGTGCCCGGATGTCTGCCGCATGACATCCATCATCAGAAGATTGTAGCCATCAATAGCATGCGCAGGCTCAATGTCTGACATCTCCGCGTGAATACCCGGCACATCCAGCAACAGCCGGCCAAGATCGTCAGCCGCGCGCATGTCGCCAAATTCCATTCGCCGTAAAAGCGCAAGGCGCATCAATGCGGGCGGCCACACGGCGTCGACGCTAGCTTCCTCCCCCACGGCCTGAAGGCGGCCGGCGATACGCTGCAGGTAGAGAGACGCTTGGCGCGGCAGCACATTCCGCTTCCGCTTGCCCAACATTCTCAAATTGGCTTCAGCCGTTTTTGCCGACGCGGATAGAGTTTCTCCCTGAACCATCTCCGTTGATCTCTAATTTGCAGAGTTCAACGAGCGGGAGGCGGCCGAGCGGATTTCGTTCAAGAAGCCCTCATAGACTAGACGCAATTCAGTCTTGCGTTTCTCAATCGCTTGGCGAATTTGCGGGGCATTCTGCACCGCATCGGTAACGCTTTGCAGGATAGCGCCGCGATCATGCTTCCAAACCGGGTGGCAGAATTGTTCCAAACCCATCAGCTCAAAGAAACCAATATTCTTGATATCATAGGCAAGACTGATAGTCGGCGTGCCCGCATTGATTGCCAGAATACTGGAATGCATCATCTCGCATATGTGCAAATCAAATTGCCGATATAGCGGTACCAATTGCCCGGGCGCGGGATCGTGCGCGACAACTGGAATACCCCGCGCACGCAAAAGGCCAGGGATGAATCGTTCCGTATGAGAATGCTGAACGTAGTGGAATGTGACTGGGAATTTTCTCCCGATGTCCCGTAGCAAGTCGCAATGCCGATCAAACTGGGCCTCAAACCGTCTCGCGGAATTTGGGCCATGTACCGCGAAATTCAGTCCGATCTGTACCTTTCCAGCCACTCTCAAGAGCGGTGGGTAAGCCTCCTCCGCGCTATAAAAAAGTGCTGGATCGCCGGTCAGATATACCTCATCCCGCGTATGACTGCGTACCAATGCTTCACTCGCCCTATCCCGAACGGAAAGCACATCCAGGGTACCCAGAATTTCTCCAAGGGCTTTGTCTGCCTGCACCGACAGTGGTTGCACCTCTCCATCCGCCGTCAGCAACGAATTCCAGCCGATGCCATACAGAATTTTCAGGCACGTTAAATCGCGCAGAATAGGCAGATCGTCCAACATGCGCTTGGCAAGCTCGCCTTTTTCGTTGGAAGCGATATAGCCACTTCCCCCTATGACCAGCATATCCCAACGGCGATTCAACTCTTCCGGCGATTGGGTGGAAAGCGTGCCCCACTCCAACTCATCGAATGTTAATTCCCACGGCGCCAGTGTATGTTGCAGAGAGCGCTTGATCGTTTCACGAATCGCGGCGTCACCCTTGTTGGAACCGAGCAGTGTGTTCCAATGGTAGAAGCTGACCTTCGGTTGCCGCAAAGCGTACCAGTACGCGCGATCGCGCGCGCGGGCGATCGCACTCTTCAGTGCGCCATATCCGCCACGCCGAAGCCGCTGATTTTCAATCCCAGACGGGACGGCCACATAAAGGCCGATACGCAATTTCCGATTTTGATTTGTGCTCACTGTCAAATTTCACATTTTGCAGGCGGAGCAAAAACTGCCCTGCTGCCAGCCCCAAGAATAATCAACCAAACCATCCCTATGTTTAAGAAACCGAATTGATGTCACGGCTGGGGAAGCTTTGCGAGCACGAAATCCTTGCCGCGAAACAAGATCGACAGATCTTTGGGGATCGGACTCTGCGGCGGCAGCGCTTCGGGATGGGCGATCAGCATATAGTCATAGTTACGCAGGACCTCCCGGCGAAAGAGACCACGTCTGCGCACGTAGTCAGGATTCCGCAGCCGCTCAATTGCCGGGCGGAGTTGAATGTTGTGTGGCGTGCTGAAGGCGATTGGTTGTGCTTCCGGGGAAAATGAAATGGATTCGGCAGCCAGAGGCGGTGTTGTGAATAATGCCGGCACAAAGGCATCGCGCCGAACCACTGCCATGTCGCCGATTTCCAGCTCTGGGATGGAACTGAGGCTCTGTGTACCCGCGTGCAATGTGTAGAATAACAATTTCGTGCCCTTCGGCAGCATGTCGATTGCCTGCAGGTATTCCGCATATACCGCATCCGAGCGATGCCACATTTGCGCGATCAGCACTGACCGCACCGCGAACAACGCCAGAAACGCAACGACCAAAGGTTCGCGCCACCAGACACGGGCGTGCTGCCAATCCGCGCTCGCAATGCCAAGCAACAGTATCATGATGGGCAAGCGCCTGTCCGCACCATAACCACTGAAGAGTTGATCCGGCATCGCCAGATAAACAACGAGCAACACGATCAATGCCGGGACCATGCGCCGGGAAATTTGCACATGCTTGCGAAACAACCCCCACCCAATCAAGGCCGCAATCACAAGCAGACATCCGACATCGAATACAAGGTGATACTGATAGATGACGTCGAAGGGTGCCTCCAGCTTTCGCCAGATCGTTCCCCACCGCGTTTCGGATGCGACGGCTGGCGCACCACTTTCGAACAGAAAGAGATATATGGGCAGCAAAAATTGAATGGCTGCAATGGCAACATCGCGGGCCCGCGCATGCCATTGCGGTGATTTTAACAGGTAGTAGAGTTCATAGCCGCCGATGACGATGGCGTAGAATCCGAACGCGTATAGATGGCAAATGTAAACAACGAGCGCGCACGGAACGGATGCCGTAACACGCCACCCAGCTCCTTTCGGGCGTACGGCAACCCAGACCGCAATAGCGAAGAGGGCCATGCCAATACCGAAGGAAAAATTCAGGAGGCCCCATAGAAACATCCGGTGATAGATGAACAGAAATGCAAGCAGCGGCCAAACGGACCAGCGGCGATGAAGCGAGAAATGCAGCGCGAGCGTGCCCGCTGCCGTCACCAAGAGCGTTAGCGCAATGAATACCCGCCCTGCCATTTCAAGAGGCATCCACCGCGACAGAAGGGGCACAATGATATCCATCGCGAGATTGGGCTGGGCGGCCATGACATTGCGGTAATAGAGCTGCAGCGCTGGCGATTGATCCAGATTGGCTAGAATGTGCATCCGGGCCAGATGATTGGGATAGTCGTTGAGTGGCGGCAATATCGGCAAAAAGACGATTGCGACGCTCACGCCTGCAAGAACACAGAACAGGAGGGCAATCTGGCCCCAGGTCTCGCCGTAATCGTGATTGTTCATGGCCGCATTCAATCTTGACACCGGAGAGAGCGCATCAGGGCAGATAAGCACAATCGAAAATCATAAGCCGCGAACTGTGGAGAAAGCACCAGACACCTTTCTGGAATACAGCCTGCTTTACACAGATGGCCGGTGCCGTCTGTCACAGAATTGAGGCCGACAGAGGGATAACGAAATCTTATCGTGGCGGCTGGAATATCGGCCGCTGTGCCGGTTAAAGGTATAAGTGTCGTGGCCATATCCGAATTCACCTCATGCCGGTTTTGACCCCTCACATGCAACCGCCACCACAAGCGGCAGATATGCCGTCTCCCGTATCGGCGCGTATCGGTGGGGAAACGCCGATCTGCGTCGATCTTGACGGGACCGTCATCTTAACCGATTCACTGCACGATTCCGCCGCCGCAGCCGCATTTTCCAACTGGGCGACGCTGTGGCAGTTGCCGGGCTGGCTCCTGCGGGGCCGCGCAACGCTGAAACGGAAGCTTGCCGAGCGCTGGCAATTTGACCCAGCCCTGCTCCCCTACAACGAAGACCTCATAGCCTTGCTGCGTGCCGAGAAGGCCCGTGGCCGCCGCATCGTCCTTGCCACGGCCAGCGACGAGATCATCGCCCAAAAAATCGCGGCGCATCTCGGCATTTTTGATGAAATCCTGGCTTCGGACGGGCGCACCAACCTCCGCGGTTCACGCAAAGCCGATGCGCTGTGCGCACGCTTCGGCGCCGGCCAGTTTGCCTACGCGGGCAATGACGCGCCGGACCACGCTGTTTGGCGGCGCGCCGGTCAGGCCCTTGTCGTCAACGCCAGTAACAGCGTTCGCAAGGCTGCCGGCAAACAGTATTCCAACGCCGCTTTTATCGGCCAGCGGGCCAATCCGCTTCCCGCATTCGTGCGGGCGCTACGCCCATATCAATGGGTCAAGAACCTGTTTGTACTGGTGCCGCTGTTCACGTCCGGCGGAATTGCCGATCTTAACGCATGGCTGCAATCACTTGCAGCGCTGGCCGCCTTTTGTGCGGTCGCATCCGCGATCTACCTGCTGAACGATCTGGGCGATCTGGCTGCGGACCGTGCCCACCCGCGCAAACGCAATCGCCCCTTTGCCAATGGAACTCTTTCGGTCGCATCGGGCTTGGCCGCAGCACCTGTCCTTGCCCTATTCGGGACAGGGTTGGGCATATGGAGCGGCGCATGGCTTGCGCTTGCCATCTATGCCGCGCTTTCCCTTGCCTACACGATCCGGCTGAAAGAAGCGCCGCTTGTCGATGTGTTCATTCTCGCCGCGCTCTACACGCTGCGCCTTCAGGGCGGCGGCGAGGCCAGCGGTCATCCGGTATCGCTCTGGCTGCTGGGGTTTTCGTCCTTTCTGTTTTTGAGCCTAGCCTTGGTGAAACGCGTTTCCGAGCTTTTGCGGCTGCAGCTATCGGGTACAGTCAAGAGCGCCGCCCGGCGTGGGTATCACGTACAGGACCAGCAAATTTTGCAGATATTCGGCGTTGGGGCGACTTTTGCCTCAGCAGTGGTTTTGTCGTTGTACGTTCAAAGCTCCAGCGCCCTTGAAATTTACCACCGGCCCTCGGTTCTCTGGGGTCTCATTCCACTCATGCTGTTCTGGCAATGCCGCCTATGGCTATCCACGGCCCGCGGATACATGCACGACGATCCCATCGTCTATGCCGCGCGTGACTGGGTTTCCTGGATGGTTTTCGCATCCGCCGCCGCATTGATGATCTTCGCAGGCATCCGCATATGACAAAGACCACCGAACGCTTCGCCGCGGCTGCCATTTTTGCCGTCGGTATTCTGCTGCTTTATTTGACGGCACCCCACCATGGCGAATTCTGGTGGAGCGACTCTCCACGCCACGCGCTGAACGGTGCCTTCCTTAAAGATTTCTTTGCCACCTTGCCGCATGACCCAAAAGCCTGGGCGATGCAGTATTATGTCCAATATCCAGCTCTTACGATCCTGTTCTATCCGCCCCTGTTCTACGTCATTCTTGCGCCGGCCTATGCCATTTTCGGCGTCTCGCAGAGCACGGCACTTGCCGTGGTTCTGCTGCACTATTTTGCGCTTTCCTATGGCCTTTACGTGTTGTCGCGGCGTTGGACCGGCCCAATCGCGGCAATTGCTATCGGTCTTTCGGCCATGGCCGTGCCGGGCATCGCACTCTGGGGCCGCCAAGTCATGCTGGAAATACCATCGCTGGCATTTGCCGTGTGGGCGATGGTTGCTCTTCAACAATACACAGAAAAGGCGCGGCCGGCACTGCTCTATGTCTGCGTTTTTCTTTTGCTCTGTGCCTCCTACACAAAGCTGAATGCGGCTTTCCTGTTCCCCGTACTGGCGGTGACAATCCTGTGGCAGTACGGCACCAAAGCTTTGCGTGACAAGCACGTCTGGCTGGCTGCAATCCTTGCCGTTGTCGGCCTAATTCCCATGGCCGTTCTCACGTTGAAATTCGGCAGCGCGAATGTTCAATCGGTTGTCAGCATTCCGCACGCCCGCGCCGCCCGCGACACGCTTTCGGGCTGGATCTGGTATCTGCGCCATTTCCCGGAGTTGATCGGCTGGCCGCTCCTGCTTCTGGCCGGCGTAGCGGCGGCCTTCGCCATCGCGAAACGAAATATTGCAAAACTTTCCCGATCCGATGCGGTACTTCTCATTTCATGGTTCTCGATCGTCTATCTTGTACTTTCCCTGATCGATCTGAAGGAAGCACGGCACGCACTTCTGATCCTTCCGCCATTGCTTGTCGCTGCCGGCCTCATACTTCCAGCGTTATTGCCCGCCCGGCGCGCGGGAGAAATGCTGTTCGCACTATTCGTGCTTGGAACCGGAATCTACACGTGGAAATACGCACCCGTTCCAACGATCAGCGGATATCGCGAGGCTGCACAATGGATCGCCCGGCACGCACCGCAGAATGCCGTGGTTGTTTTTTCCGGTAAACGCGATGGCTCCTACATCTTCAATATGCGCACGCTTGAGAACCGGCGCGATATCACAACCGTTCGCAGCGACAAATTGCTGCTCGGTATTTCCATCCGGCGCGATCTGGGGGTGACGCAAAAAGACGTAGGCGAAGCCCAAATTGCGAGAATGCTCGATGATGACGGCGTTTCCTATGTCGTCGCGCAGGACGATTTCTGGACCGATCTCGCCGTCATGAAACGGTTTCAGGATGTGCTGCGCAGCCCCCATTTCAAGGAAGTTGCGGCCATTCCCGTAGTAGCAAACATCCCCACTCCCGATCGTATGTTGCGCATTTATCGAAACCTCGGAGACGTCAATCCGTACCCTGGCATGATCGAACTGCAACTTCAGATCATCGGGCGCGACGTGAAGGGCAAAATCGGCAAATAGCCCGGCAGGTCAGATCAGACGCCTTTGTAGCTGTCGCGATAAGGCACGCGGCATCCTGCGCGGCTCATCGCTTCCGTCAGCCACGCCAGCAATGGCCGCGTCTCCGGAATCAGTGGCGCAGCAAGTGTTAAAACGGCGAACAAATGCGCGATGTATTCCGCCGACTGCACTTGCAAGCTACCGTCCGAAGAATCCGTAATGTTATTAATTCGTGCCAGTTCTGCCCAATCCTTGGGAGGTACGATCGAGACCGTGAACGAATCCCCGCGAACAAACGGAACGGATCCAGCATTGACTGTAAAACGCGGCCCATATCCGCTACTGTATGGCTTCCCTACAGTTCCTTTTCCTGGCGCATCATTTCGCCCGTCGGGCCGAACGACCTTAAATGTATTACTGTCCATAAAGGTCAGGGTGTAATTGCCAAGTACGGGCGTCGCACGTTCTCCGTAACGACCACTTTCAATAATACTTCCGTTTCCGCTGTTGCCAGACTTGGCGGAAATGTGTTGGGCATACCATTGAATGAAGTAAATCGTAGGATGAGTCCGTGGCCAGCCTGATGTCCCATTGACCCGATTGATATCTGACTGGATTTTCCAATCGAGAACTGGCCGCCATCCCGGAAACCGCCCAATGCGTTGCATCATGGCCAGCACGCCACAGAGATAGTCCTCCTGCCACCATCCCATGGCTGTGCGTGATGTGCCGGAGAAGAATCGCTGCGTCTTCGCGTCTGTGCCATGCACGAAACCACTCATTATCCAGGACAGATTTCGGTCCAGCACATTCTTCCAAAACGACTTCGGCAAAAGCATCGTGGATTTTATCTGATCTGCCGCGAGATAACAGAACACCACGGATCGAAGCATCCAGGCATAGCCGCGTGTCTGCAATCTATCGAAGATATAGCTCTTGCTACCGTCCTGATTGTGCTCACCGCCCAGATAAAAATTGATCTGATACTGCAGTTCCTCCGCGTGATACGGATCGCCGGTTGAAAGGAACGGTATGTAGGACAAGCAGGGATGATGCGCATCCTCGGGCCTCAGAAACTTGCCCATGTAATTCTTTTCGTTTTTCATTACGAAAAAGGGCGGAGTGGACGTTTGCGTGCTGTAGGTCGTCGCAGTCGGCCAATCATTCCAGTTGAGAATAGCTTTTGTATGTGGATCATTGATGTGCCACGGCCCTGTGGCGGAGGCTTCCGCCCAGGTCATCATCGAAGCATAGGCCGTGTCATCACCGGTCGCCATGTAAGCAGATGTGATTTCCGGATTTTGTCCGATATCGCCACGCTCACCGGTTTGCCCCATGAACGGCGTGATACTCGATATCTCCATAACCCAATATGGTGGCGCGGGAAGCGGCATGCGGCCCGTAAGCGGGGTGGTTGCGTACTCCACTGACAGACCGGCCTTGACGATATCGGCAGGTTTGCGCACCTGCGGGCGGACATGACTGGCCCAGCGCCAGCGCGCCAGCCAGAAGTGATAGCCGACATCGACCTTATCCAGTGCCTTCCCATCTGCAAAAATTTCGAATGTGTATGGTCCCGTGGTAGCAGGGTCGCTGTGCAGGGGATCGCCATAAAGAACCACGGCTTCAATGCGCTTGCTGTTCCGGTCCGGCCGCAAATAAATCGAAAACAGGCTGCCCGGCATGGTCACCAGAACATTGCGCTGTACGATATTGGCGAACGGCACGTTGAAGTCGCCAAGGTCCCTGCCGTTCGCGCCGGAAAATTCCTGTACCTTTCCATCGGGAAACGTCAGCTTCACACGCAATCGTGACGGATCGATACCTGGACCACCGGGCGGAGTATCAGCCGCTGAGCTTGCCGTCATTGTCTGCTGAAACAGCGTAGCGCCAGCGGCAATCGCGACACCTGCGGTGTGAAGAAAACGACGCCTGGTATCCATCAAAGCTTCTCCCCTGACTACAACACGCCGGATGGCCTTCATCTCGCCGGTTCGTACGGCGGCACGCCGGATTGCATACGCGCCCATTTCAACACATTGACTTGCGCTGCGGGACAGCGAAGCCTGTCGACGTTATCGGCTCAACCCCGGACCGTACAATGATTCAATCCACATGGCTCAAACGCCAGCGCCATATGGCGGCATGGTTTCCAATGCTCGTGGCTCTTTTGTGTGCAGGCGGCCCGCTTGCTGCGGCCGAGGCTGCGCCCGGTATCCGGCATGACGTGGAAGCCGGCGCGATGCCGGCACCAAACACGACCAGGCCCACCGATATCGACGCCTCTTTCGTGCCGCGGCCCAAAGGCATCCTGCCATCGGTACCAAAAGGTTTTGTCATCGCGCCCTTCGCATCCGATGGCCTGAAACATGTTCGCGCGCTGACCACCGCACCAGACGGCGACGTATTCCTGGCGGAACAGGGCCCAGGCCTCATCACACTGTTGCGGGACAGCGACGGTGACGGCAAGGCCGATCTGATCACCACCTTCGCCAAGGGATTTTCACAACCTTACGGAATTGCAATGCACGATGGCGCGCTCTACGTCGCCGATCTGCGGGCGGTTTGGCGGTTGCCCTACCGCACCGGTGCGTTGAGGCCCACGGGCCCCGCCCAGCGGATCACAGCCGCGCCGGATTTGCGGCCGGACGGCTGGCACACGACGCGGGACATCGTGTTTGACCGCAAGGGGCAGCTTTTCCTTGCGATCGGCTCGCGCGGGGATGTGCTGGAAGCCCCGCCGCCGGACGCGACGGTTCAGCTCGTACAGCCGGACGGCACGATGCGGACATTTGCCAGCGGTCTTCGCAATCCAGCGGGAATGGCGATCCAGCCCGGAACAGGCGATCTCTGGGTCACGGTCAATGAACGCGACAAGCTGGGCGGAGCCTTGCCGCCCGATTTCCTGACCAGGGTAGAGAGGGGGGACTTCTATGGCTGGCCCTACGCCTATGCCGGGCCACATCCGGATCCGGTCTTCGGGGCCAGGCGCCCGGACCTTGTCGCCAAAACCCGGACGCCGGATGTGCTGTTTGAGGCCCATTCGGCACCACTGGGCGTCGTGTTCTACGAGGGAGC
>Ga0209930_1002161_pt1 | contig 24776 bp, 18 predicted proteins | sample ThiBiot_500_biof_2_FD_183948 | JGI IMG/M metagenome (GOLD analysis project Ga0209930, IMG submission 183948) | Wastewater bioreactor microbial communities from Cape Town, South Africa - Thiocy_cont_500_biof (SPAdes) | ecosystem: Engineered > Bioreactor > Thiocyanate-remediating >... | reverse complement strand
GCAACTGCCCCGCTGGCTAACCCACTACAATGAGGTCCATCCGCACAAGGCGCTAGGCTACCGATCACCCCGCGAGTACATCACCCAAACCCGCGAGGCCTCGTCAGGCAATTAGGGGGCAACGACACAATGATGATCGCGGCGCGGCGATCTATCGGTTTGGCGACAATTCGAAAGATTACTTTTTAGCGCTATGCGATCGTATTCCGATTTTCTTCTTAAAGTACCGAGAGTATGATCGGGCGGCCACATCCTTTGCGGTAGACATTGATAATCGAAGTTGGTCATTTAAAATAGATCACGACGCGCATTCAGATGCACTGACGATAGAAGATGGCCGATTTGGCGATTATTTTGCTGGGGCGAAACGGCGAATCGCATATCGTGTCGGTAAGGAGTGGGTGGCCGAGATTCCACCCAGTCCGTTGCTGGCTAGGTTTGTCGCGCAGTGTCGGGCGCGGAATGAAGCGCGTACGCGATGATCGCGCCCATTGTCGGTAGGGCGCTTTCCTAGCCATGGGATCGTAGGGGCGTGGCGTAAGCATCGTGATCATCACTATCGGTCACGGCCCGCCACCCTACGCCATGATGCGTTGGAATCCGCCGCGGTGCGACGGCTTACGCCGCGGTTGCGGACTCTTCCCTTCGCGCGTTAGCTTTGACCATGACGCTAGAGGAACTGAAGGCGCTTGAGGCGCTTGATCGGGCCGCGACCGCCGGCCCTTGGTACGTACGACGGCTGGACGACGAATTGTGTATGGGCGCGATTGCTGTGTCTACTCGCCCCGATACGGGCGCCAATGAAGACATGAGATCAGGCGCTTGGCCCGGTGCGGAGATTGTCGCGGCGTGCCTTGTCCAGGCGCCACCATATGTCGTTCCGCAGGACGATCGATATGAGGAGAACGCTCAACTGATCGCGGCGATACGGACTGCGCTCCCCGATTTGCTTCGGTTGGCCCATCTCGCTCTACAGCGAAAAGATTAAGCCGGCTTTTGATCCATCCTGGGCCGTCCCGTAGGCTATGCGATCATAGCGGCATGGCGTAAGTATAGTGTCATTACTATCGGTCGCGGCCCGCCACCCTACGCTATGATGCGCGGGAACCCGTCGGGGTACGATGGTATGTGCGCCACTAGCGGGCATTCTCGATAAGCATCAGAATGCGGTGATGCGAATATCCACCCGATCGACAACCGTGGCGTTGACCTTGCTCCTGTTGATAGCAGCGGCGGCGATCGCGACACTCTATCCGTTGGCAACCCGCCCCACGTTTCGGCCGGGTGACGAAGCATTCATCGAGAGGGCTAAGGCGGACGCTCGCGCGAACTTCCGGGGCGCGGATGCATATGGGCGCAATGCCTTCCCTGTCGTTATGCGTTTGTCCGATCGAACTTGCGTAGAGCTTCGCTCATATAAAACAGATGGAGCGGGAAGTTATATCGCCTGTTACGATCGCCAAGCCGGGAAGAAAATCGAAGAGGGCTTTGGCGTGGGATTCTGAGCAACGGCGTTTTAATCCCCCAAAATCATCCCGTAACCTACGCTATCGTAGCAGCATGGCGTAAGTATAGTGACCATCACTATCGGTCGCGGCCCGCCACCTTTGCCGCCGATCGCGGCGCAAATTTTTCCAGCTAGCTCCTCGGGGCGACCTTCCACGGATCGATCACCGTCATGCCGGCGGCGCGAAACGCGCCGATATCGCGGCTCGCGACGGCAAATCCGCGCGATGCGGCAATGGCGGCGATATATCCGTCAGGGGTGGGGAAGCCCTTACCGCTGATGCGTGCCTCGACCGCGAGATCGGCATAATGGCGCGCCGCCGACAGATCGAAAGGCAGAATGCGTCCGTCGAACAGCGCGAGGAGCCCCTCCAAAATCGCCGCAAGCTTTTCTTTGCGCCGGCCCGCGGGAAGCGCGCCGATGCCGAATTGCAGTTCGGCGATCGTCACGCTCGAAAGATACAGCGTTTCGGCGGATTGTTCGTCCAGCCAGGTCTGCACCGCGGCGCCGGCCGCGTGCTGTTTTCCCGTATTGGAACATCGCGTACCCCGGCGCCCGCAGCGAAGGTTCCACAGCGTCCGTCCGCATGCTAATGCCCGCGCTGACATAGGAAATCGCTCGAAGGGACGGGATGCAGAGCGCGATCGTGCAATTCGGGACGGATGCGCTGCGGCTGTTCATCTGGCTCGTGATCCTCTCCGCGATCTTCATCCCGCTCGAACGGTTCTTCGCGATCGCGCACAATGATCGGCCGCGCTCGCCGGTGAAGGGCGAGATCGGCTATTATTTCCTCAACAACCTGCTTCCCCCGCTGCTCATCGCGATGCCGCTCGCCGCGCTCGCCGCCGGCGGGCGCGCATTGCTCCCCGAGGCGTGGCTCGCGCTGATCCGCGGCCTGCCCTTCGCAGCGACCCTGGGGATCGCGCTGATCCTGTCGGAGATCGGGGGCTATTGGGGGCATCGGCTGTCGCACGAATGGCCGATCCTGTGGCAATTCCACGCGCGGCATCACCAGCCCGCGCACGTCAATTGGCTGACCAATACGCATGCCCACCCGGTCGACATGATCTGGTCGCGGCTGACCGCCTTGTTCCCGGTCTATGCGCTCGGCTTCGCCAATCCGACATTGGGGGAGCAGGGGATGATCCCGGTGATCATCACGCTGTTCAACGCGATCGGATCCTTCTTCATCCACGCCAATGTGCGCTGGCGGTTCGGCCCGGTCGAGGCGCTGATCGTCACCCCGGCCTTTCATCACTGGCATCACGCCAATGACGAGTGGCGTGATCACAATTATGCGACGATCCTGCCGGTGATGGATCGCATTTTCGGCACCCATCACCTGCCCGATCATTTCCCGCCCTGCTACGGCATAGACGATGAGAAGGACATGGCGCCGTTGCTGCCCTTCTCCGGGGAGCGGCGCGGCTGACCCGACCTGATCGGGTCGTCTCCTACTTCGCCGGGCCGACAGCTTCGGCAGATCGCGCCGACCGGAAAATGTAAAGTTTTGTCACGCTATTTAATAAGTCGCTTCCATGTGGCAGGCAGGGCGCATTTTATCGCTTATATGGCGCGAACGTTCCAATATTTCTGAGAATGTTCGAGAAATGAAATCCCCACAACTGAAATATTCACTGATATTTGTCGTGCAAAGCGTGCGTAACTGCAAGGTTGCGGGGCGATTTCTTCGCTGCGGCGAGGTCGTATTTACGGATAGTAAACCTTTCTAGCTCACTTTAATTTCACGTTTTTTATTGGTTTCGTTTCGGAGCCGATTTGAAAAGCGGCCTCCCCCGCAGCGAAAGGGGGTGGCCCTGTTTGTGTAGGAATGACGTCATGACCCGGTGCAACCCCCTCTCTCCCCCGGAGCGGACTGGCATCCTGAAGCGCGCGGCGAATCGCTACCGCAATCATCTGCTTTCTTCGATGTCAGCGGTAGCATTCGGCTGCTCCGCAAGCGCCGCGCTGGCACAGACCCTCCCGACCGGCGGACAGGTGCAGGCCGGCACCGCGACGATCGCGTCGGGCGGCGCGGGCAAGCTGCAGGTCAGCCAGGCATCGGGCAAGGCGATCATCGACTGGCAGAGCTTCTCGATCGGCGCGGGCGGCGAGGTCCGCATCGACAATGGCGCCGGGGCGACGCTCAACCGCGTCACCGGGCAGTCGCTCTCGGCAATCGACGGCGTGCTTTCCGCCACCGGTTCGGTCTATCTGCTCAACCCCAACGGCGTGGTCATCGGCAAGTCGGGCGTGGTCAACACCGGGGGCAATTTCCTCGCGTCGACCGGGCGCATCTCGAACGAGGAATTCCTCGCCGGCGGCACGCTCAACATCGGCAACATGAGCAGCGCCAAGGTGGTCAGCCAGACGGTGCGGCTGCGCGAATCGATCGCGATGATGCGTGATCTGCGGCGGCTGGTATCCGATACGATCGAGAGCGTCGCCGATCCGCTGCTGGTGACCGATCTCGACGATGCGATCGTCCTCGCCAACCGTCCGACCGCGGCGCTGAGCGGCAAGCCCCTCGTCGGGCTGCGCGCCGCGGCGCTGCTCGGCGAGATTTCGGGGGTGCCGGTGTCGCCCGACGCTTTGCCCGACGAACTCAATGTCGGCGAGCGGGTATTCTCGCTGCGCCGCTCGCCGTTGCGCGACAGCAACGGCGCGCAGCGCGGGTGGATTCTGCAATTGCTCGAGCTGACCGCGGTGCGCGCGGCCGAAAACGAGCGCGAGGCGGCGCTGCAATTTCTCAGCCACGACATGCGCTCGCCGCAATCCTCGATCATCTCGCTGCTCGAGCAATATCGCGATGCGATCGACCACCCCGATCTCGCCGACCGCATCACCGGGCTCGCGTGGCGGACGCTGACGCTGGCCGACAATTTCGTCCAGCTCGCGCGGGTCGAGGCCGCCGCGTTCAACCCCGAGGAGATTGATTTCGGCGAGGTGCTGACCGAAGCCGCCGACGATCTCTGGTCGCAGGCGTCGAAGCGCGACGTGCGGATCGCGCTCGACGGTATCGATCAGCCGCATTACCTGCTGGCGGAGCGCGATACGCTGCGGCGCGCTTTGGTCAATCTGATCGACAATGCGGTCAAGTTCAGCCCGGAGGGCGGCGCGGTGCGATGCACCGTCGCGACGGTGGATGACGGACGCTTCGTCGAATGCGTTATCGCGGACGAAGGGCCGGGGATGTCCGCGGAGCGCCGCGCCAATCCCTTCCGCCGTTATGGCGCGCATCAGGCGGCGCCGGGTTCGCGCTATTCGGTCGGGCTCGGGCTCGCTTATGTCGGTGCGGCGGTGGCGCGGCACGGCGGCGAGATCACATGCGCGCCGAACACGCCGCACGGCACGCGCTTCACGCTCCGCTTCCCCGCGCTCGCCTGAGCGATCTAGCGCCGGGGCGATACCGCGGCGCGTGCCAGCGCGGGCAGTAGTGTCGCTTCCTTGCCGACGCATCGCGCGGTGATCGCGCCCGATCGACGCAACACCGTCCCGCTTGCGCGATCGATCATCGCGAGGATCAAAACATAGGCCTGCCGACGGCACAGCCCGATCGCGCGCGGGGCGGGCGGCGAAACGATCGTCGCGCCGCCGGCGCCCGCGACTGTTACGCCGGGCGGGCGGATCGCGAAGCCGATCTCGACCCGCGTCGGCGCATCCTGTGCCTCGCGATAGCCGGCGGCGTGCAGCGCATCGCGGACCGCATCGGCGACGTCGGCGCGCCGCGTCTCGCCGATCGAGAACGGCGGTTGCGCAGCGGCAGGGGGCGGCGCATCGCCGAACGGGCGAACCGTCGGGGCGCATGCCGCGATCAGCAAGGCGCCGACCAGGGGCATCGCGCGCCACCGTCGCGGGGACCGCCCGATGGCGCGACGACAACCCGCGCGGCAGGGCCGGGAATTATTGCGTCGATGTATCCGCACGCGCCGCACCCAGCTCGATCGCCGCGCCGGCCCGCCCGGGCCTCGTCGGCACCGCCACGATCTTGTTTTCGCGCAACGCGGCGGCGATCGCGGCGGCGCGGCGCTGATCGAGCGTCGCGCGTTCCGACACGGGCTCGCGGAGCCCCGGCACCGACAGCGCGGTCCAGTTCCAGCGCCGCGCCGCCCAGATCGCGGTCGACAGCGCCGTCTTGCCGGCGTCGTCGAGCTGATCCGAGCCGCTGGCGAAGGCGATCGGGGGCAGGTCGAGTCCGGCCGGCGGGACGATCGCGATCGACCAGCCGTTGATCTGCGACGCGACGCGCGTTTCGAGCAGCCGATAGGCGAGAAGCGACGCGCCGGGCAGCGGTTGCGCGGCGGTCACCGCGCGCCGCGCGTCGCGATCGAGCAGCACATCGCTCGGCTTGGCGCCGGCGGTGATGGCGAGCAGCCGCACGATCTCCGACCCTTCTTCGCGCAGCCGTTGTTGCTCCTGCGCCTGGGTGAAGGCGGCCTGCTCCTGATCGATTGCCGCCGAGCCGGGGTCGACCAGCACCTGATCGGCCTGGAGTGTCACCGGCTGCCCGAGCTTCGCTTCGATCGCCTGCGCCAATATCTGCGGGCGAAGCGCGTTGGAACGCGGTGCGATCACCACCGCGCGGATGGCGATCGGGTTCACCTTATAATCGATGTCGAGCTGGGCGACGCGGGCGTCCTTGCCATAGCTGGTGTTGAGGACGCTCCGCACCTGCGTCGCGATCACCGCTTCGCGCGCGATCTGGTTGAGCGAGATGCCCAGCGGAATGGCCATCACCAGGAATGCGCCGACGAGCAGCCCGGTCTGCGCCCAGGTTTGCTGTTCGGACAATCGGTGTCCGAAGCCGTACAGCTGCGCCATGATCATCGCCGACAGCGTGATCGTCACGAAGTTGGTCCCGAACAGCGCGGCCGCGCCGCCCGCGATCGCGAAATTGCCCACCGCCAGCCCGTAGCCGACGGTCGCCAGCGGCGGCATCAACGCGGTGGCGATCGCCACCCCGACGATCGTCTCTCCGCGCCCGCGGATCAGCGCGAAAGTGCCGGCGAGCGCGGAGAACATCGCGACGAGCAGGTCGAACAGATTGGGGCGCGTCCGCGCCAATATCTCGGCGGTCGTTGCCTTGAGCGGGGAAAGGAGTACGACCAGCGCGGTGAAGCCGATCGCCAGCGCCGACGCGACGGCGAGCGCGACGATCGAGCGCCGCATCTCGGTGAAGTCGAACAGCGCGAGGCTGAAGCCGAGCCCCATGATCGGGCCCATCAGCGGCGAGATCAGCATCGCGCCGATCACCACCGCCGGCGACGATTGCAGCAGCCCGAGCACCGCGATCCCCGCCGACATGATCGTCATGAAGGCAAAGCGCGCGGACCAGCCGCTATCCTCGGCGACGCGCGCCATTACGCCCTCGTGATCGACCGCGCTGGACACATGCGCCCGCCACCATCTGCGCACCCGGCGTAGCGCAGGCACGCGACTTGAAAGAGGAGCGGCAGCGGAGCTGGTGGCAGACGACGTGCTGTTCATGCGCTGCTGGTGGCCAACAAGCGCAAAATGCGCAAGCCGTCTCGTTCGGTTGTGTCGCGTCCGGCGATACGCATGGGGATAGATATCCCTGAGATATGCGGGAAAGTACACCGCCATTATGAGGGTGAATATCCCGTTATCCGTATTACTTATATCTGCATCCCGTGACGCGGATAAGCCAATGACGATTTGGGGTGACGGCGATGAATGCGATGTATTTACCAACGGCAAGATCGTTGCGCGCGATTTCGGCAACAGCGGCACGCTCTTGTTCGGATGAGATGTCACGACACCGCCGGATTTGTTTGGCGCATCGGCATATGTCGGGCCGGACGCGACGGCGCCGGTAACACGACTTGACCGAAATTTACACGAGGTCGATAAATTTCCGGGCTCGGGCGCCGGTATGCCGATTTCGGTCTGCGCCGCCGCCGGGGGCGATGCGTGGGACGGCCGCTCGATGGCCGATGTGATGGGAAGAGTTGAATGTCGGCAGGTGCGCGCGGCGGGTTTTCGGTCACCGATTTCAAGGTGCCGCGACGTTATCTCGATATGATCATCCGGCCGGATTCGGAGGGCGGGCGGGAATATGTCGACCAGCCCGGCCTCGCGGACGACGATTATATCTCCTCGCTGGAATTCATGGACCGTTGCCTGCGCCATTTCCGCAAGACGGGGTATGAATCGCTGGCCAACGCCTCGATGGTCGTGCCGTTCGGCAGCTTCGGGATGATCGTCTCGTCGGTGGCGGACAGCAAGGATTTCGAAGAGGCGCCGAAACGCTGCGTCGCCGCGGTGGAGATTTTGCGCCCCGATCTGGTCGCGCGGTTCGTCCGGACCAAGGATCGGCTCAAGCTCGACATCACCTGCAAGCGCCCGGCGACGACCGGGATGGAGATCGGGCTCGAATTCTTCGTTCTCGCGCTGCACACCTCGTTTCGCTGGATGACCGGGAAGTCGCTCCGCCCGGTAAGCGTGCGCGGGGCGGCGAAGATCAATGGTTTCGACGAGAGCCTGCTGGTCGTCCTCGCGGCCCCGATGACGCGACGCGGGACCGGGGTGACGCTCTATTATCCGCTGGACTATGCCGGCATCGAGATATTGCCGGTCAAATATGAAAGCTGGGGCGCGCAGGAAGTCCCCGAATTCCTGCGGATGATGCAGGAAGCGGCCGAGGCGCGCAGCGCGACCGACGGCGCCACGGCAGCGCCCGTCGCGGAGCAGGCGGCGGAACTGATCAGGCAGGGGGTGGTCACCGAGGCGGGGGTCGCGCAACGGATGGAGATCAGCGCTGCGTCGTTGCGGCGGCGGTTGACCGATGCGGGCACCTCGTTCCGCCAACTATTGTCCGACACGCGGCGCGAGGCGGTGCAGCGGCTGCTGGCGACCGACAAGAGCCTCGAGGCGATCGCCGAGGAAGTCGGCTATTCCGACGAGCGCAGCCTGCGGCGCGCCTGCGTCCAATGGTTTGGCATCCCGCTCGCGCAATATCGCGAAGAAATACGTAAATCGTAAATTCAGCGCAATAGTGCTACAATATTTCTCGCAAAATAAACCCGGCCGAAAGAATGATCTCGGCGCAAAGTAAAATCGCGAGCATATTCATACCCTTGACAATGATCTCGCTTTTGCTCACGGCGGCTCCATGCAATCCACCCGTTGCGGAGGATTGTCCCGGCTGTTTCGTCATGCGTTGAATTTACTCTGCTTTACGATTCGTTGTAATGACCGCTGCGCTCAAAGCTTGGCGGACAAATTCGCTCAGCGATAGACGAGCGCGACGAGGCTCCGCGCGTGATCGGCGGCCTCGTCTTCGTCCCACACGATCGTATCGGTGAGACGGCGGTTGCCGCGCGCGGCGAGCAACAGGAAATGTTCGGCGGCGATCGCGCTGTCCGGCAGGCGGATCGCGCCGGCGGCGTGCCAGTCGCGCAGTCGTGTCGCCAGTTCGGCGTGCGCCGGCGTCACGAGGCGACGCCAGATGCGCTGGACGGTTTCGGCATGGGACGGCGCCTCGGCGACGAGCAACCGGATCAGCGCGACATGCTCGGGCTGTTGGGCGAAACGATCGTGCGCATAGGCGATGGCGCGCAGCGTATCAGCGATATCGTCGCCGCGCGGCATCGCGGGACGCGCGCCAAGCCGGTCGTCGACTGCCTGATCGAGCGCTGCGGCGAACAATCCCTGCTTGTTCCCGAAGCGGCGATAGATCGACATTTTGGCGATGCCGGCCTGCGCCCCGATCTGCTCGACGCTGGCGGCGCGGAAGCCCGCTTCGCAAAATCGCGTCGCGGCCAGCCGTAGCAGCGCGGTCCAAGCGGCGTCGGAAATGCGGCCGCTTTGCTCGATCGGGACCGAGCGGGGCGGTGCTGCGGGTAGTGGCGCGCTTGCCGTGGCCGGATCGCCGGGCGATGGGCCGGTTCGCCAGCCGCGCGCGAAGGTCGCGACGATCGCCTCGATATTGGCGTGCCGCTCGCGCGGCGTCGGCGTCAGCCCGAGCAGCGGGCGAACCCCGCCGATCGCGAGCACCCCGGCCCAATGCGCCAGCCGGTCCGCATCCAGATCGGGGAGGCGGCCTGCGCGTTGCTGGTCGGCAAGAATGCCCGAAAAAGGCGTCGCGCGGCGCCGCAGCCGGTGCAGATCGGCGGCAAGCTCGGGGAACACCCCCGCCGCCGCGACATTGGCGCGATACAGTTCGAGATTGGCGGGATTGGTCGCCGATCGCTCGACCCAGGCCGCATAAGCGCGGGTCGCGTCGGCCAGATCGAGCGTTCGCATGTCGGGCGCGCCTTCCTCGCCCGATTCGTCCATCGTGACACGCAGCACCTCGCGAAACAGCTGCTCGCGCGAGCTGAACAAGGCGTAGAGCGTCTGCTTGCTCGCGCCGGCCTGATGCGCGATCCGGTCCATGCTCGTCTCAAGAAAACCCGCGGCGAGGATCGCCTCGCGTGCCGCCTGGAGGATGCGCATCCGGGCAGGCGGGTCTTCGTTCGGCGAGGAAGGAGCGGCGCGCGTCATCCGCGCCTTCTCGCCCAAGCCGCGCCACGTTGCAATGACGGGAACTATACCGTATAGTTCCTTTGCAACGGAGGGGTTCGTGACGTTGAAAACCACATTTTGCGGAATATCCTGTGCGCTGCTTCTGTGCGGTGCTGCGTCGCAAGCAACGGCGCAGGCCGATGTCGTTCTGCCCAGGCCGCCCGCGCCGTTCGCCGGGAAGATCGGCATGACCTTCGCCGATTCGACCCCCGCTTTTCCCCGCCCGTTGCACGCGCCGGCGGGGGCGCCCAACGTGCTGCTGATCTTGACCGACGATGTCGGCTTCGCCGCGGCGAGCGCCTTCGGCGGCCCGGTGCCGACCCCGGCGCTCGATCAGCTCGCGGCGAACGGGCTGCGCTACACGCGCTTCCACACCACCGCGATGTGCTCGCCCACCCGCGCGGCATTGCTCACCGGGCGCAATCATCATGCGGTCGGCAACGGCATCGTCTCGGATACCGGAAGCGGCTATCCCGGCTATTGGTCGGTGATCCCGCGCTCCGCCGCGACGGTGGCGCAGGTGCTGCGGCTCAACGGCTATGACACCGCCTTCATCGGCAAGCATCACAATCTGCCGCAGGGCGGGGACGATGCGAACAGCGGGTCGTTCGATCTCTGGCCGACCGGCCTTGGCTTCCAATATTTCTACGGTTTTGTCGGCGGCGACACCAACCAGTGGCGCCCGACGCTCTATCGCGGCACCTCGCCGGTCGCGATGCCGCCGATGACGACCACGCTCGATCATTATCTGGCGCAGGATCTGATCCACTGGATCCACGGGCAGAAGGCCGCGGCGCCCGACAAGCCGTTCTTCGCCTATCTCGCCCCGGGCAGCGCGCATGCGCCGCATCAGGCGCCTGCCGAGTGGATCGCGCGCTTCAAGGGCAAGTTCGATTCGGGCTGGGATCAATTGCGCGAGGACAGCCTGGCACGGCAGAAGGCCGCCGGGATCGTCCCCGTGGATACCGCGCTGACCCCGCGGCCGAAGGAAATCCCCGCCTGGTCCAGCCTCTCGCCCGACGAGCAGCGCGTCTATGCGCATATGATGGAAGTGTTCGCCGGGATGCTCGCCTATCAGGACGATCAGATCGGCACCGTGCTCGACGAGCTCAAGCGGATGGGCCAGCTCGACAATACCTTGGTGGTGTTCATCGAGGGCGACAATGGCGCCAGCCCGGAGGGCGCGCTGACCGGCTCGACCAACGAACTCGGCGCGCTCGCCAACGCGATGAAGGAGGACACCCGCTGGCTGCTCTCGCAAATGCCCAGGATGGGCGGGCCGGACAGCTACGAAATCTATCCGGTCGGCTGGGCGTGGGCGACCAACGCGCCGTTCCAATGGACCAAACAGGTCGGCTCGCACCTCGGCGGGACGCGCAACGGCATGGTCGTCTCGTGGCCGGCGCGGATCCGCGACAAGGGCGGAATCCGCACCCAGTTCGGCCACGTCAACGACATCATGCCGACGATCCTCGAGGCAGCCGGCATCGCGATGCCCGATGTGGTGGATGGGGTGCGCCAGCAGAAGATCGACGGCACCAGCCTCGTCTACAGTTTCGACGCGCCGCAGGCGCCCGAACGGCATGTGCGGCAATATTTCGAGATGCTCGGCAACCGCGCGATCTACGATCACGGCTGGATGGCGAGCACCACGCCGGGGCGGTTGCCGTGGAAAATGGGTGGATCGGGCGGGCTGCCGACCGATTACAAATGGGAGCTGTACGATCTCACGAAAGATTTCAGCCAGGCGCACGATCTCGCCGCGGCCGAGCCGGCGAGGCTCGCCGCGCTGCGCGCCGAATGGGATGCCGAGGCCAAGGCGAACAACGTCTATCCGCTTGACGACCGGCAGGGGACGATCCGCGCGCTGGGGGCGATGCCCCCGCCGAAGCCGCGTGCCTATGTCTACTGGGGCGCCGACATCAGCGTTGCGCAGAGCAAGGCGCCGCCGATCAACGTCCGCGGCTTTGCGATCGACGCCGACATCGATGTGCCCAAGGACGGCGCGCGCGGCGTGCTGATCGCCAGCGGCAGCCGCTTCGCCGGGTGGAGCTTCGGCTTCGATAACGGGCGTCCGTTCGTCGTCCACGCCGCGTCGCAAAAGCCCGACGACCAATTCCGCATCGCCGCCGCGGCGCGTGTCGCGCCGGGCCGGCACAAGCTCGATTATGCCTATAAGCCGGATGGCATGCCGGGGCAGGGCGGCACGATGACGATCAGCATCGACGGGCGCGAGGTGGCACGTGGCCGGATCGGGCGCACCGCCTTCGTCGCGGCGGGGCTCGGCGAAACCTTCGACATCGGCCGCGATACCGGCGCGACGGTGGTCGACCTGCCGGGCGGCACGCGGTTCAACGGCGCGATCGCGCGGATCGAGGTGGGGATTCGCTGATCTCTAAAGCTGCCGCCACGGCACCGGGTCCCGCATATCGAGCCGGCACATATGCTGCAGCCCGTGCTGCTGGGCATAAGCGATCACGCGCGCGTCATAATTGAGCGCATCGGGCATCGCGAAATTCCAGTCGGGCGGGTTGAAGGTCGAGAAGCCGTTGATCGTCGGCACGCCCCATTGCTCGGCGAGGAACATCGCGTCGACATTGTGTGGATAAAGCCCGCTGTGAAGCGCATCGCCGTAATGCAGCTCGCCGCGCCGCGCGGCCACGACGTAAAAGCTGGCGCAGTCCTTGGGCGGCGGCGGGACCGCGGCGAAGGCGGTCAGCTGCGCCGCGCGGCTGAGCTGGGTCGGTTGCGCGGCATTGAGCTGCTCGACGACGAGCAGCGCGACGATCACGCCCGCGATCCACGGCCGGCGACGCCAGAGCCGGGTGAGATCGTCGCGAAAGGCAATCCCCATCAGCAGCAACGCCGGCAACACCAGGAAGAGCTGATAGCGCAGCACGACGCGCAACCCCCGCGCGCCCGGCACGAGATCGTGCACCAAGGCCCAGGGCGACACCGGCCCGAAGCGCAGCGTCAGCGCCCAGCCGATCGCGATCGCCAGCGCGAATATGCGCGCGAACCGGGGGCTGTCGCGCCGGTGGATCACCCGCCAGCCGGCGGCGCAGAGCAATGCGAAGGTCAGCAGCGGGAAACCGGTTATATGCTCCCCGCCGGCGGCGAGGCCATCGAACCACCCGTCGGGCAGCGCTTGCGTCTGCACCACGCGGTCGAGCCCACGGATCAGCCAGCCCCATAGCAGATTGCGCTCGCCGACATTGAACAGGTCGATCGGCTGGACGGTATATAAGAGGATGAAATCATGCCCCCCGGTCTCGCGTACCTTGGGGAGATAGACGCGCAGGAACGGTATCGCGGCGATTGCGAACACGCCCGCGAACACCGTCGAACTGCGCCAGTGCGTTTCCGCCAACTCGCGCAGCGCGGCGGGGTGCCACAAGCCCGCAACGCCCAGCCAGCATCCGGCCAGGACGACGACGAAATAGATCGCGAACCACGCGAAATAGAAAGCGGTGAGCAGCCATGCGCCCATCAACGCCGCGGCCGATGCGGCCCAGAGAAGCGCGCCTCGCCGCCGATCGCTTTCGGCGCGAACCGCGAGGATCGCGAATGACGCGACGAGCGGGAGCAGCGCGAGCGTCTGGATCTGCGCGTGCCCCGATTGGACGAACATGTTGTTCGAGATCGTCGCGAGCGACGCGATGAGGATCGCGGCGCCCCAGTTCCACCGCAGGATGCCGCGCACCAGCCAGAGCGTCGCCGCATAGCCGATGCTCTTATAGGTGAAAGCGGTGAGCGTATCGGCGACGAAAGGGTCGAAGGCGAGGCGCCAGGCCGAATAGATCAGCCCGGAGAGGAGATAGCCGTCATTATAGCCGAGCGTCCCCGTATAGGGATGGAAATAGAGCGGCTGGTTCCAGACCTCGGCCCGCGTGAACACCGACCGCCAATGTTCGAGAAGGCTGATCTCGATGAGCCCGTCGGCACGGTCGCCGAACCCGAGATCGAAACCGCTGACGATCGCGTCGCGGAATACGATCGACATCGACGCGATACAGGCGATCAGGCTGAGCAACAGCCCGAGAATGGTTTCTTCACGCCAACGGTAAGTCGGACCGTTTAGAGAGGGCTGTCGATCGGGCGGCACGCCTGCGTTCACTGCCGTCTCCGGATAAGGGCGCCGAATCGATCATCGACCGGGTCGAGGTGTGGCGTCTGGGGAAGAGTGGCGCAATGGGCGATCGCCGGGGCAGGGGTTCCCAAATGGTGATTGCTGTGGCCGCCGCGCTTCCCCCAGTCTGACCGGATGACCCGACTCGTAAGGACGAGCGGTGGCCTTGGGAGGGGGATGAATGCGCAACGCCGGCAAATTGGTGGCTTTCTGTCTGGCTTCGGCCGCGTCGACCGCGATCGCGCAGGCGCAGACCGCATCCGCCGAACCCGATCAGCCGCAGGCCAGCGCGGTCGGCGCCGATATCGTGGTGACCGCGCAACGCCGCGAACAGCGGCTGATCGACGTGCCGATCGCGGTGACCGCTTTGTCCAACGCGGCGCTCGAACGCGCCGGGGTGCAGACCGTCAACGATGCGCAGGCGGTGATCCCCAATATCCAGATCAACCAGACGGTCGGCAACGGCTTCAGTCCGGTGATCTCGATGCGCGGGCTCGCGCCGTCGGCGGATACCAGCCTCGCGCGCGATCAGCCGGTCGGGCTCTATCTCGACGGCGTGCCGATCTCGAAATCGACCGGCGCGGCGTTCGATACCGTCGATCTGCAGCGGGTCGAGGTGCTGCGCGGCCCGCAGGGCACGCTCTACGGCAAGAATACGATCGGCGGCGCGATCAACCTCATCACGCAAAAGCCGACCGGCGAGTTCGGCGGCCAGATCTGGCTGAGCTACGGCCAGTGGAACAAGTTTCAGCGCCGCATCAGCGTCGATCTGCCCGCGATCGGCAACGTCAAGATCAAGCTCGGCTATTCGGGCAACGATCAGGGCGGCTATTGGCACAATGCCGCGACGAGGCGCGATTTCGGGCGGATGAGCCAGGTCGCCGCGCGCGCCGATGTCCTGTGGGAACCGACGAGCAATTTCTCGGCGCGTTACGCTTATGACATCAGCAACAACAAGGGCACGCCGACGGTGCTCGCGATCAGCGCGATCGGCGCGTCCTTCCCGGCGGCGCTCAGGGGGCTCGTTCGGCCCTATGTCTTCCCCGATCGCCCCGGCCCCGATCAGGTTTCGGCGCAGAGCGCGATCCGTTCCAATTTCGAGGTGACGGGGCATGCGCTGACGCTCAACTGGGATGTCGGGCACAGCGCGCTCGGCGACCTGACCTTGCGCTCGATCACCGCGCGGCGCACGATGAAGTCGCGCAGCCTCTCCGATTTCGACGGCACGCCGGTCGATCTGGTGCGCTTCGTGCTCAACAATGATTATGAATCGTTCACCCAGGAAGTGCAGCTGCTCGGATCGGGGGCGGAGTTCAAATATACGCTCGGCGGCTTTTATTCGAACGACAGCTATTCGGTCTATAACCCGCGCTGGAACTTCCAGTTCGGCGGCAACAACTACGATCTCAGCGATCGCGGCGGTGGCAACCGTTCGGTCGCGGGCTACGGCCAGCTGACCTGGACGCCGTCGTTCGCCGACAAGAAGCTCGATATCGCGGTGGGGCTTCGCTACACCTCGGATCGCAAGCGCGCTTACGAACTGTTCCTCGCCAACAGCGCCTATGCGGCCAATCCGGCGGCGGTCGGCTCGGGGGTGTTCGCGCGCAACGCCAATGGTAGCCCGATCACGCGCAGTGGCCAGCCGGCGGCGGGCGCGCGGCCCGGCGCGGGCGGGCTCGGGCCGTACGACCTGATCCCCCTGTCGCGCCGCGACAGCTGGTCGCAGGTCAATCCCGAGTTCAACATCGTCTATCGCGTCCGGCCCGACTGGTCGTTCTACGGGCGGTTCGCGACCGGGTTCAAATCGGGCGGGATCAACGATACCGCCTCGACCAACGCCGCGTTCAATTCGCCCTATGACCCAGAGAAGCTGACCTCCTACGAAATCGGCACCAAGTTCATCAGCCCCGATCGCCGGGTCAGCCTCAACCTGTCGGCCTATCATTCGATCTACAAGAACTTCCAGGCCGGGGTGTTCGTCCCCGAACTGGTGACGACCAACATCATCAACGCCGGCGAGGCGAAGTTCACCGGGGTCGAGGTGGAGGGCAGCATCCGGCCGTTCGGCGGGCTGACGATCAATGTCGGCGGCGGCTATCTCGACGCCAAATACACCGATTTCGTCCTGCCGAGCGGGCAGGACGTGACCAGCACCTACAAGATTCCGCTCGCGCCGAAATGGAATTATCTCATCGGCGGGGTCTATCGCGTGCCGGTCGGGCGGGCAGCGATCGAGGCCAGCGCAAACTGGTCGTGGCGCGCGATGCAATGGGCGACGATCACCCCCGATACGCTCGCGACGCGCAAGGCCTATGGCACGCTCGACGCGCGCATCGCACTCACCGATATCCCGCTGACCGACCACACTACCGCCGAGATCGCCTTATGGGGCCGCAACCTCACCGACACGGCTTATTGGAACAGCGGGATCAACCTCGGCGTGCTCGCGGTGCGGCAATGGGCCGATCCGCGCAGCGTGGGGGGCGAGGTGCGGATCCGTTTCTGACGCGGCCGCGGCGAATGTTTCCGTGGAGCGACTGATCGTTCACCGCCAGTTGCTTGTTGCGCCCCGATCGGCGGCGCAAAAATCCCCCGTCATCAACAATCAGCGGCGCGCGTTGACGGCCGCGCAATGTGGAGAGCGATCGTGGACAGATATCTGGTGATCTCGTCGGATGGCCATGTCGGCTTGCCCCCCGAACAATATCGCAACTATCTCGAAGCCAAATATCACCCGCAGTTTGACGAAGCGCTCGCCAAGGAGATCAAGGCGCGCGAGGAGCGGGAAAAGCTCTTCCTGATCAACGATTTCAACACCAAGTGGCGCGCCAAGGTGGGCGACGGGCTGGAAGGCGCATGGGACAGCCGGATCCGCAATCGCGAGCTCGATCGCGACGGCGTGGTCGCCGAAATCCTGTTCCCCGACGGGATCACCGAGCGCAACGCGCCGCCGTTCGGCGCCGATGTCGGGCTGAAGCCCAATGCCTCGACCCCCGAGCTGCAATGGGCCGGCGCGCGGGCGCACAATCGCTGGCTCGCCGAATTTTGCGCCGAGGACCCGCATCGCCGGCTCGGCCTCGCGGTGATCCCGGCGCTGTTCGATATCGAGGAGACGCTCAAGGAAATCCGCTGGGCGAAGAAGAACAACCTCAAGGGGGTGTTCTTCCCGGCGATCACCGACGGCTACAAGATGTACAACCACAAGGATTATTATCCGGTGTGGGAGCTGCTGCAGGAATATCGCATGCCGCTCCACTTCCACAGCGGCGGCTCGCCCGATTACGACATGACGCAGCCGGGCTGGATCGGCACCTATCTGTGCGAATTCGCTTTCTTCCTGACGCGCCCGATGTGGTCGATGATGTTCGGCGGGGTGTTCGAGGAATATCCCGAGCTCAAGGTGATGTTCACCGAGGCCGGCGGGGAATTCTGGTTCCCGTGGATGATCGAGCTGATGGATATCCGCGCCTCGGTCAAGCACACCTCGGGCAAGCTTGGCGATTACAATGCCAATATGTCGATGAAGCCGAGCGAATATTTCCAGCGCAACATCTATGTCGGCTGTTCGGCGCTGCCCGACGAGGAGACGACCGAGGCCTATTACAAGATCGGCATCGACCGCATCCTGTGGGGCACCGATTATCCGCACCCCGAGGGCACCTGGCCCGAGACGCTGGAGAAGATGAACCTCAGCCTCGGCGGGCTGCCCGAGGAGGATATCCAGCAGATGCTCGGCACCAATGCCCTCGGCGCTTATGATCTCGATGCCGATGCGATGTGGAAGATCGCTGCGCGGATCGGGCCGAAGAAGGAATTGTTCGTCCGTCAGGCCGCGGAATAGCCGCTTGACCACTGACTCCGGGAGGGTGGCGGGGCAGTTGCCCGCGCCATCGCTTCTGCCTTCGACCCCTTCTTGTGTCCCCGCGAAGGCGGGGACCCAGTCTGGGCTCCCGCCTTCGCGGGAGCACAAGGAGGGGCCCGCTGTCGTTCAAATGCGACAGCACCCGAGCGGAGGGCTATGACGCTTTCTTTGCCTGCTGCCGCCACCTATGCTTCTGACAAGTGGCAGGAGCGGCGGATGTCGGCGTGGCGTGGGATCGACGAGTTTCTGGCCGTCATCGCCGCCGGCAGCTTCACCGCCGCGGCCGAGCGGCTGGGGGCGTCGAAATCCTTCGTCAGCAAGACGGTCGCCGAGCTCGAGCAGCGCGTGGGCGCGCAATTGATCGTGCGGACGACGCGGCGGCTGTCGCTCACCGCGGCAGGCGAATTCTTCCACCAGCGCTGCGTCGCGATGCAGGGCGATCTGTTCGCGCTCGAACGCAGCATGGCGCAATTCCAGTCGCATCCGATCGGGCGCTTGCGGATCGTGCTCAGCGATACCTTCGGCTCGGATTTCATGTCGGCGCTGCTCGCCGATTTCAGCGCGCGGCATCCCGATATCTCGATCCAGGTGATCGCCTATTTGAGCGAAGCCAACCTGTCGGAGGAGACGTTCGACGTCGCGATCCGCTACGGCTCGCTCGGGGATTCGTCGCTCCGCGCGCGCTTCTTCGGCTATCTGTCATATTGCCTCTGCGCTTCCCCGGATTATGTCGCGCAACATGGCTGGCCGGAAACGCCGGAGGCGCTCGCCGATCACCAATGCCTCTCCGCGCCGAGCGGGCTGTTCCAGTTCAACGACGGGGTCGCCGCGCGCGTCTCGGGCAATTGGACGAGCAACAGCGGGGTCGCGCTGCGCTGGGCGGCGCGGCGCGGATTGGGCCTTGCCCATCTGCCAATCTCGCTCGTCCGCCAGGATCTGATCGACGGCCATTTGCTCGCCGCGACTGCCGACTGGACCTTCCTCGATCAGGAGGTCCGCGCGGTCTTCCCGCCGGGCATTACCCCTACGGCGACGCGCGCATTTATCGACTATCTCACCTCGCGGCTGGCGCAGAAACGGCGGGTGCGGCCGTGGATGGTCGAAAGCCTGATTCCGGCCGATCTCTCGTCCCCCGAAGGGCTCGACGACGATATGGATTAGACGTCTGGCGTGAACAGTACGTTCCCGCACGCGGACTTTCGCCGCGGGACGCAGTTGATAGGATGCCGCCAATACCGAAGCCGATCAACGGCCGGCATGGAGAGGAATACATGCCCCAAATCGTCCGCTTTCCGATGGATATCCCCTTCGGCTGGTTCTTCGTATCCTATTCGGACGAATTGGCGCCGGGCGACGTCAAATCGCTGCATTATTTCGGGCGCGATCTCGTGCTGTTCCGCAACCATAGCGGGGTCGCCGGGGTGCTCGATGCCTATTGCCCGCATATGGGGGCGCATCTCGGGCATGGCGGGGTGGTCGAGGGCGACGTGCTCCGCTGCCCGTTCCATAGCTGGGCGTTCCGCCCCGACGGTTTCTGCGTCGACATTCCCTATGCCAAGGCTTTCCCGCCGATCTGCAAGCGCGAGCCGATCGCGGGCCGCTATCCCGTCACCGAGGCGAACGGGGTGGTCTGGGCCTGGTATCACCCGCACGATATCGCCCCGCTCTATGACGTGCTGACGGTGGCCGAGTTCACCGAGCCGGGCTGGGCGCCGCAGACCCGCCGCGAATGGCGCTTCCGCAGCAACCCGCAGGAGATCGCCGAGAACGGCGTCGATTTCGCGCATTTCCAATATGTCCACCGGATGGACGCGGTGCCCGAGGGCGAGGCGCGCTACGACGGGCATATTCGCCGTTCTGAGGCGAATGGCGTGCGGACGATGACGCTGCCGACCGGCGAAACCAAGATCGTCAATTCCAGCGTCACCACCGTCCAGAACGGCGCGGGGCAGAAGACGACGCATCTCACCGGGCTGGTCACGCTCGCGCTGCAGGTGCTGGTGACGCCGATCGAGGCGGACGAGTGCGAATTGCGCTTCTGCTTCACCCACCCGGTCGTCGAGCCCGGGTCGTTCGAGGACAAGGCGATCCAGGCGGCGATCGCCTCGACCACCGGGCAGACCGGGGTGGAGGGCGATATTCCGATCTGGGACAAGAAGATCCACCGCGCCCGCCCGCTGCTGTGCGACGGCGACGGGCCGATCCTCCGCTTCCGCCGCTATTTCGAACAATTTTACGCGCCCCCCGGCGGCGGGGCGCAGATGGTCGCCGCCGAATAACGTCGATCTGATTTCCCCTGGTCCTGCACAAATCCGGCGCGGTGCGCGCCGGGTAACGACGGAGATTTGCTATGACGGCATTGCGCTACAGAATGGGCCCGGTCGCGACGCGTTCGGCGGGCGGCCTCAACAACAGCGTGCGGTCGATCCGCGCGATCTATGAAACCGATCCGGCGGTCTATGCCGCGATGCTGCCGCGCCCGCTGACGCCGGTCGCGCGGCCGGAAATCTTCGTCCAGTTCGCGCATGTCGCGATGCACGTCACCCCCGAGCGGACGGTCGAGATCGGCGCGCTGACAATGGGCGTGGTGTGCGATTACGAGGGCCAGCGCGGGGCTTATTGTTTCCATATGGCGATGGAAGGCGAGAGCGTCGTCACCAGCGGGCGCGAGCGGTTCGGCGAGCCGAAGAAGATCGCAACGACCAGCTTCGAGAAGAACGGCAATCACGTCCGCGCGACCTGCTCGCGCCACGGCATCACTTATTGCACGATCGAGGGCGAGATCGGCGCGGAAAACGCCAACCCGCGGCAGTTCGAGGAATATATCTACTGCTACAAGGGCCTGATCGACATTCAGGACCCGACCAAGTTCGACGGCGACGTCTATCTCACCCAGCTCGACTGGCAGCGCAATTACACCACCCGCGCCGATATGACGGGCACGATCACGCTGGCGGAATCGGCTTATGATCCGCTGGTCGATATTCCGGTCCGCCGGCTGGTGTCGATGGAATATGTCGAGGGCGCGACCGTCACCGGCGGGCGGCTGCTCCGCACCGTGCCGGGCGAGTGGATCGCCGATCACTGGGTCGGTCGCTTCGACGATCCCGCCAATGTCGGGCTCGAGATCGGCGTCGCCGAGGTCGAGGCCGCCTGATGCGCGATTTCGCGGACAAGGTCGCCGTCATCACCGGCGGCGCCAGCGGGGTCGGCCGCGCGATCGGCGCGCGGCTGGTCCGCGAAGGCGCGCGGGTGGTGCTGGCGGATATCAACCAGCAGGCGCTCGACGAGGCGGTCGCCGCGATCGGCGCCGCTGCCGGTCTCACCGTCGACGTGACCAAGGAGGCCTCGGTCGATGCGCTCGCCGCGTCGGTCTACGATCGGTTCGGCGCCGCGCATCTGGTGTTCAACAATGCCGGGGTCGGGCTGGGCGAGGCCAAGCGCGAGATCTGGACCTTGCCGCTCAACGACTGGCGCTGGGGGATCGACGTCAACGTGCTTGGGGTGGTCCACGGCATCAAGGCGTTCGTGCCGCGGATGCTGGCGAGCGGCGACGAGGGGGTGGTGATCAACACCTCCTCCTCGAACGGCGGGCTGCGCTCCTTGCCCAATACCCCGATCTATGCTGCGACCAAGGCGGCGGTGACGAGCATTTCGGAGGTGCTCTACCAGCAATTGCTCCGCGCCGGGGACAAGGTGCACGCGGCGGTGCTGTTCCCCGGCCCCAATACGGTCAACACCGCGATCATGGCCTCCAATCTGGTGCGGCCGGCCGATTATGTCGGCGATACCCCGCCCGATGCGGTCGCCTATCGCACGATGCAGGATCTGGTGAAGACCACCGGGCTCAACATCGCGCTGACCGAGCCCGAGGAGGTCGCCGATTTCGCGGTCGAGGGCCTGCGCGCCGGCCGTTTCTGGCTACTCCCCGAAAGCGAGAAGGGCGACGAGATGCTCCGGCTGCGCACCGAGAACATCCTGCTTCGCGCCGATCCGCAATCGGCGTGGTGAGCGGGGGCGGGGGGATGGCCTCGATCGCACCGGCGTCGGTCGCTGCGGCGAACGATGCCGCCCCTGCTGCGCGCGCCGGCGTCTATCGCTGGTATGTCGTCGGGGTGCTGTCGCTCGCTTATGCGTTCAGCGCGATCGACGCCCGCGTCCTGACCCTGCTGGTCGAGCCGATCAAGGCCGACCTGAAGCTGAGCGATTTTCAGGTCAGCCTGTTGCAGGGCTTCGCCTTCGCCCTGCTTTATTCGTTGGCGGCGATGCCGATCGGCCGCTTCGTCGACGGCACCCGGCGGCGCACCCCGCTGATCGTCGCGGGCGTGCTGTTCTGGTCGGCGATGACGATAGCGTGCGGTTTCGCGCGCAGCTTCGGCATGTTGTTCCTCACCCGCGTCGGCTGCGGGGTGGGGGAGGCGACGCTCAGCCCCACGGCTTATTCGATCATCGCCGATTATTTCGAGAAGCAGCGCCGCGCGCTCGCGATCAGCTTCTATGCGATCGGCTACCCGATCGGCGGCGGGCTTGCGCTGATCATCGGCGGGGCGTTGCTCGAACATTTCGGGCGCGGCGGGTCGCTGGGGCTCGGCTTTCTCGGCGGGCTGGCGCCGTGGCAATTGGTGTTCGTCGCGGTCGGGCTGCCCGGGGTGATCGTCGCCGCGCTGATCGCGACGATCAGGGAGCCGGCGCGCCGCGAGACCGCCGGGCTCGGCGATGCCGGCGCGATCCCGGTGCGCGAGGTCGTGCGCTATGTGCGCGATCGCTGGCGGCTTTATCTGATGCTGATCGGGGTCACCTCGCTCTCCGGGCTGCTCGCGATCGGGACGAGCCTCTGGTATCCCACCTTTCTCGGGCGCACCTATCATCTGACGCCGGGGCAGATCGGTCTCTATTACGGCTCACTGATGCTGGTGTGCGGCACGGTCGGCACATTGAGCGGCGGCTGGCTGTCGGGGTTTCTGATCCGGCGCGGGCGCGCCGACGGCAATTTGCGCATCGTGCTCGGCACCACCGCGATCAAGGCCGCGCCGCTGATCGTCGGCCCCTTGATGCCGAGCGCTGGGCTCGCGCTGGGCTGCATGGCGGTGGCGACTTTGGTCGGGCAGGCGGCGCAGGGCGTGATCCTGTCGGCGATCCAGGATGTTACTCCCAACCGGCTGCGCGGGCAGGTGACGGCGCTCACCCTGTTGTTCGTCAATCTGATCGGTCTCGGTCTCGGCGCAACCACAATCGCCGCAATCACCGATTTCGGTTTCCGCGACGAAGGCGCGTTGCGCTACGCGATCGCGATCACCGGCGCGGTCGTGCTGCCGGTCATGTTCGTCATGCTCGCGACCGGCATGGGTCGCTACCGTCGGGCGCTCGCCGAGATGGAGCGCGCGCAATGACCGGAGGGTCGCTCGCTTATGCCGGTTGAGCGCCCGCTGCTGGAAATCGACGATCTGGTGTCGCTGATCTACAGCGGCCCGATGGAAACCCCGCCGTGGCAGCGTTTCCTCTCGGCGCTGGCGGACCGGATGGGTGCGCGCAATGCTGCCTTGGTGCTGCGGCTCAGCCGGCAGGGCATTCCGCCGTTGGTCCTGTGGGGCAAACCCCCGCCCTTGTCCGCGCCGGAGGTCCGCCGCATCCACGCCCGACACGCCGAGATCGGGCACCTCGACCCCTTGCGCAACGCGCTCGACCGGCCGGGGGCGATCTTCACGCTCGACGAGGTGGTCGATCGCGTTGCCCTGTCGAGCAGCCAATTCTATCGCGAGGTGCTCGGCCCCTGGGGGCTGGAGAAGCAGCTCGGCATGTACATCGCCGAGCCGGGCGGCTGGGAGGGCAATATCGGCGTCATCAACGGCGCCGACGACCCCGATTTCGACGAGGATGACAAGGCGATGCTGCGCGCGTTGCGCCCGCATCTCGAACAGGCGCTGGCGATCTTCGCGCGGATCACCCGCAACGAAACCGAGCTGCAGGCGCTGATCGACACGCTCGACCGGCTGACGATCAGCACCTTGATCCTGTCGGGCTCCGGGAAGATCCTGCGCGCCAACAGCGCCGCGCAGCGTATGCTCGGCGCGGGCGAGGTGGCGGCATCGAGCGGCGGGCGGCTCGAACTGGTCAGCCGCGCGCCTAACAAGCAATTGCAGCAATTGATCGACAAGGCGCTCGCCACCACCGCGCACCGCGACGGCCCCGCCTTCGTCGAGGCGATGCGGCTGGAAAGCCCGCGGTCGCAGCATATCGGGGTGCTGGTACGCTCGCTGCGCCGCGCGAGCATCCAGACGCACGACAGCGCGCCTGCGGTGGTGGTCTATTTCGCTGGCGCCGGGCAGGTCCAGCCGGTCGAGCGGCTGGTGACGCAATTGTTCGATCTCACTCCCTCCGAGGCGCATCTCGCGACGCTGCTCGCGACCGGTTCGTGCCTTGGCGAGGCAGCCGAGCGGCTGAGGCTGACCGAAAACACCGTGCGTACCTATTGCAAGACGATCCTCAACAAAGTGGGGGTTCGCCGCCAGACCGAACTGGTTCGGGTGATCTTGCGGAGCGTCGCGGTCTTGGGCTGACGGCGACCCTTACCCGGTGGCCGCAATGTGTCCGAATTCGTTCGATCCGGCCTTCAACATCATTTCCTAAAACATGGGATAATCGCGGCGCGATTCGCCCTCCGTTGAAGTTCCGGCGTACAAGCTGGCGAGGTGGTTGCTCCCCGATAAGATGGAGAAACGGGCTCACGATTGACACCGGGCCCAAGCATCGAA
>Ga0209930_1002159_pt1 | contig 24783 bp, 24 predicted proteins | sample ThiBiot_500_biof_2_FD_183948 | JGI IMG/M metagenome (GOLD analysis project Ga0209930, IMG submission 183948) | Wastewater bioreactor microbial communities from Cape Town, South Africa - Thiocy_cont_500_biof (SPAdes) | ecosystem: Engineered > Bioreactor > Thiocyanate-remediating >... | reverse complement strand
ACGATGTAAGAACAGATGATAAGGAATCCGAAACTATACTAGATTTGAACAACATGGTTTGTAATAAATCGGCATCGACAGGTTGATTCGAGTTCGTAAGCAGAAGACCAGCGTTATTTTGTAATGAAGAAAGTTGAGGCGTGTCAGCTGGTGGATCTGGAGATGAACCTGTTCGTGGCGTTGGCATTGTATATATATATTATTATGATATATATATTTTTTTGTGTTTTGATACAATGAGAAGAAAAAGAAGACAATAATATAAGGCCAAATTTGTGTTAAATATTGATAATTGAATGTTTAAGAAGAGATGGTCAGACAAGAAACGCAATCCTTGTCAGTCCCGGGTCACGGCACCAATTGTGATGCAACTGAATGTATGTCAGTTGCTACACAAGAAAAGAAGTGAATGAATGAAGAAATGATGACGGTGTTTATTGAATATAAACAACGTCAATGAAGGCAACAAGTGATCAAGAGAGAGAAAAACAATACTGTCAATCTGATAATGACAAGAACAACACTGACTCTATAACTGTCTCGTACATAAATCTAATCAACTCTAGAACGCGGGAAAATAAAGAGCGAAAGCAAAAATGAGAAGAAAACACATAAGTGACAGTACAATCCGTCACATACACGAGTATATCATATACTATTTATTAACATACATTGCTATCGGTCGGATGAAAGACAACATTGACAAACGTTGATAGACCACCGGTTATGCCACAATGAATACGTGTGATTTCATTGCAGATTTGTTCCTTTTGTTTTAAGTTGAGTAATGCTGATGGATGTTCGATGATATAGAGAGGCATTCGTTTAATATTCTACTGTGTATGTTTATCATATATTTTTCTTTTTATCAATCTACACACATTCGTTATCTATATGCTTTCACTTTCAAAAATGTTTATTTCATTATTCAATCCAAGTCACTTGATTTTGCAAAAAATCTTTAACAAATATCAATAGACTTGGATATTTCGCATGAAAATGAACAGTTTCATATTGACATGGATCACCCTCAAATTCATGATCGATATGTACGAATTTACTTTGTACATTTTGAATATTTTTAAAATAAATCTTATGATCATCAACGAATATAACTGGATTTAATTGTTCGATAGTTTCTTTTTTCGGATTTTCATTTGATGTATTGTCTTTGGTACTGATGATTCGATCGATAGGAAATCCATGTAATCGAAAATTTTCCAAACGATTTTCGAGAAAACAAGCACGTAATTGTGTTACACAAACCAATTCGTAACCAGCTTGTGCTAATAAATGACACGCTTCAACAGCACCATCATGCGGTGACATTGCTTGCCATCCATGAATATCCCAAACTGCTCTCAATTGCGAACGTTCTTCAGGTGTCAGTGTGATACCAAATCGAACAGTTGGCTAGAAAAACACAAAATTTCTTTTTTGTTTTTTAATTCAATAAATTAGATTGATGTATCTTATACACGATATGCATTTGGTGAAACAGCAGTTAACTCTTTTCCAAATGCTTGTTTGTACATTTGTGCATATGCTGTATGATAATCGAGTAGTACACCATCACAATCAAGTGCAATAATCGGTTTCTTATTATTTGTATTCATGTTAAAAAATGATTTCTTCGATTCTTTTTTTTTCTCTAGTATTTATATACGTTTATCGAATGATCGTTCGATAGAAGAACGAACAAAAAGTATTTATTAGTCAGAAAGATCGATAATAATACGTCAACGTCAATATTTTTATGATTGAGTTATTTGATTTGGTTTTCGGCAAAAAAGTAACATGTCTTTTGTTTCTCGACGAAAACGACTCGATGAAATCAAGAATATGTAGCAAGTACCCGAAAAGTAAAAGTAACAAACAAGATTTGAAATCGATCCAAATAAATTGTCAAGAAGTAATCTATTTCGATCTTTTATCATATTTGCTGTTAATAAAAGATAACTATTATAAATTCCAAATTGAACATAACTGATAATAACAAGTAATATGAGGATGAAAATCATTCTCAATAATTGGCGATCGGCTTGTTGTTCAATAAGTGCGCGTGTTGATTGAATATTCATATAGGCAAGATATGCGAAAATTGTCATTATGATAACTGGAATCCAGCAATTCAATGTAAGAATATATATGGTTGGAAAATAGACACTCAAAATTGCGTTTGTATTATAACATATTTGTGTTTTAGATGAAATTTCATAGTAAATCACGAAAGGAATACCATGTAAACACCAAACAATAATTATAATTGAAACTAATCGATATGTTGACTTTATATTATTTAAACTTCGTAGATAGACACTTCTTGATGTTAATAAGAACTGATCAATTGTTGCTAGACAACAACAACTTAAACTGATTAAACAAAGTGTCGATAAACAAAATGGACGTAGTTTACAAAACGTGAGAGAGATAGCAGTAAGATCAATCCCAAAACCTGACATTATGATACGACTAATGAGATTTATTAATATATAAATCATATTGAATATCGATGCTATTAGAAAACAAAAAGTTGCTGAATTTGTACGGTAAGTTCTAACACTTGAAAATACTAAAATATTAATTCCATTTCCAATGACACCAATGACAGCGAGAAATATACCAGCATAGATTGTCAATTGTTGTCCTACGAAGAAAAGTGACATATCCTGGTTTTATCGTTACACAAATGATATAAACGATTCTTCTTAACCGTGAATAATACACATATTATTTCCTTTTCATTTACAAAAAACAAAAGAAGATTAAATTACTCTGTTCGTGCAGAAAATGCTAACTTGACATTTGAAATAATTATATCGAAATAAAAACTTGGAAAAAAAAGATATGCCGACAAAAAACTCATTTCTGCTGCTGCATTTCAATGTATGACTCATTATTCAAAATTGTGTAATATTTTTCTTTCCTTCAGTGCAGTTTTGTGTAGTTGCACCATATCAATATTATTTCAGTTTAATATATTGTTTCATTCGTAATACAAACGGAGGTACGAAAACGATGGGTTATCACACTAAAATGATTTGTTCTGCGCAAATGGGATTAACTTCTCCCATCGCTAAACCATGACCTCCTTTTTTATTTTTATTTTTATTTAATCTTGCACCATGTCGTATTTCAAAATTGTAGAGCAAACTTTTTTCTTTTTTCATATTTACTTATGCTGAATTTGATTGTCTTTTTGTTGCTGAATAAATACTAACAAACAACTTTTGTGTGTCGTTAAAAAACAAATTCTAAATAAGAAAAAATGTTCGTACTTCGAATAAAGATTGTCATATTATCAAGATTTTATTCAAATCATTTCAAACGCATTAAATTAATAAAATTATATTCGTAATATTTTTCATGCACACCGGAAAAAAAAGAACTTTTCACGAAAGCAAAGTCAATTGTAAGAAACTGATTACTTTCCATAAGATTGATATGAGTCTGAGACATTCTTGACTGCATTCACGACTACGACAAAGTAGACAATAATAAAAATAATAATTCCAATGCCAACTAGAGTAACACAAATATTATAAATAAGTGTGGCTATTGACCAACATCTAGCAGATGCAGCATCGCCACTTCGTTTACGACTTCGTGTTTGTAACGAGAGTATTATAGCAATAATACCGAGAACACACCCTCCGAAACAAATGTTGATGATTGACCAAGGTAAATATTCATGAATTTTTTGGATATTTGGATCCATTGGTGGATACATAACACCTTGTGGATACATTACCACTGATGGGCCCATTGGATTGGCACCATAAGCTGCATATGGCTGTGGATTCGTTGGGTAGCCCGGTGGTGGTGGCGGTTGTGCTGAACTAGCAGCAGCTTTTTCTGCACCGGCTCTTGTTGTTGATTCCGACATGTTTTATTTCACCTAGGTTGATTATCAGAAAAATGAATGCTCCTCATACATTTGCAAGGAATTTTATAGTCACATGCTGAGTCAAAAAGGAAATAGACGAGAGAGACATTTTTCTTTCTTTTTCTGCTTATTCAGTATTGCGAAAGAATTTTTCTATATTAAGGAATAAACGGATTCTCTCTCTCTTTCGACGACTTTTGTCCAATCATAGTCAAATTTGATCGAAGGAATTTTTTTGCGAAATGAAAATGAGATTTATTTTATATTCATTCATTTTAATGCATGCATTAAACAAATAAGTATTGACATTTACTTGCCGATGTCTCATTACCGATGAGAAAACAAAACACAAGCTACATAGCAACCATTGGTAATTATTTACGAATTGTGACGCAAATATTAAAAAAATCATGTTTATAAAGAACCTATGGCGATGGTTAAAAATATACCAGACACGATTTTTTTAAAAATCATTCTCTCCCGCTGTCAACTCTGACGTAGTTCGTTAAAATTCATGAAACACTAAAAGTATCGAATTCGATGAAAAAAATGGTGAAAGAAGGTCATTTACTTTTTCATACTTGAAAAAAAGGGAAGTAAAATATACATTTTGAAAAACATCTTCGATTCACACAAATATATGAGAGTGCATATATCATCATGGTGCTATATCAAATGAATGTTTTTACATACAAATCAAAAATAAAATTCAAAACGTTTGCAAGCATTCTCGTTTTCTCTCTCTGTCAATTATCTATCTCGCTTTAATACAGATTCGATAGTTCTATACTTTTTTTACGCTGTACTTCGAATAAACACCGTCATTTTATCACGATTTTATTGAAATCATTTTAAATGCGTTCAACTAATAAAAATAATCACAATTTTTGGCACACACGAGGAAAAAATAAGATTTTAAAAAAGCAAAGTCAATCGTGAGAAACTAATTATTTTCCATAAGATGAATATGAGTTTGAGACAGTCTTGACTGCATTCACGACTACGACAAAGTAGACAATAATAAAAATAATAATTCCAATGCCAATTAGAGTAACACAAATATTATAAATAAGTGTGGCTATTGACCAACATCTAGCAGATGCAGCATCGCCACTTCGTTTACGACTTCGTGTTTGTAACGAGAGTATTATAGCAATAATACCGAGAACACACCCTCCGAAACAAATGTTGATGATTGACCAAGGTAAATATTCATGAATTTTTTGGATATTTGGATCCATTGGTGGATACATAACACCTTGTGGATACATTACCACTGGTGGACCGTTTGGATTGGCACCATAAGTTGCATATGGCTGTGGATTCGTTGGGTAACCCGGTGGCGGTGGTGGATGGGCTGCTAAAGCAGCTTTTTCTGCATCGGCTCTTGTTGTTGATTCCGACATGTTTTATTTCACCTAGGTTGATTATCAAAAAAATGAAAGTTGCTCATACGTTTGCAAGGAATTTTATAGTCACTCACTGAGTCAAAAAGGAAGTACAGGAGAAAAACATTTTTTGTTTTTTTTGCTTGCGTAGTAACTTATTGTACCAGATAATTCATCAATAGAGAATGCATGAATTGTTCTTACTTTACTTTATACACGTTTATTCAATGATAAAGAATTTCTATAGAACGTACCTTTTTGTTTAAATGAAAATGAGACTTATTTTAATTAAAAATAAAATAAGTATTGTTGTTTACTGATCGATGCCTCATTACCAATCAGAGAGCAGAACATAAGTTAAAGAACAACTATTCTTTTTTGTTTATTGACTTAAATGAAAGCCTTAAAAAAATATTCGTTTCTTCTGGCTACTCCTTCCTAGCTTGTTAAAATTCATAAAAAATTGAAAGTGCCGAATTCGTTAAAAGCCAGCAAAACAAAAGAAAAGATTCGGCCAAATCATTTTTCATTTTCGTCATAAAAGGACACGTTCGAAAAATATATGAGAATAAATATCATCTGCTTAAAAAATCTCATGAATAAATGTTCGGTTCGATTCGATTTCATCTGATATCTCCTTTCTATTCGAAATATAATGTTGCGTCTAATTTTTTCTTTATTTCTACTTGAATTAATTCATTGTCAACTGTCTCGAATTCATGTCGATCCGATTAGTCAACATTTCGTCGATGAATACGGTCGTGTGCGTATATTTCATGGTGTTAATGTTGTCTATAAATTACCACCATTTCTACCTAATTTAACTCATTTTGATCCACAAAATTCATTGACAAATGATGATCTAAGTAATCTACATCAATGGGGTTTTAATGTTATTCGTTTTTATACATCATGGATGGGTGTAAATCCTAAATCAGAAAATGAAATTGATCAAAATTATCTCGCACAATTATCAACAGCCGTACAAATGATGGAAAATCAAGGCATTTATGCTCTACTCGATTGTCATCAAGATGTTCTATCACGATATTTCTGTGGAGAAGGTGCACCTGATTGGATTACACAAAAATTGGGTGATAATATACTTAAATCATTTCCATTTCCACTAAAAACAAATATGTCACGAGAATCAGATACAGGCTATCCAATACTTGAAGATTGTTATAAGAATCCATTCTTTCATTATTATCTTAGTGAAGCTGTGATGCATGGTTTTCATATGTTGTTCGTAGATAGAAAAGATTCGCGATTTTGATTTTGAAAAGAAAACTTGTGTGAATCAATTTGATTTAGATTTACAAATGGTAATGGAACACTCGATGCATTTGGTTCATTTTGGCGAACAGTTGCTAGTACATTTGCTAATCGTTCATCTGTACTTGGTTATGAACTATTAAATGAACCGACATTTACTCGTCTTATTGAAGCACTCGAGAGTGGCTATGTTGATCGAACATATTTAACACCGATGTATAAAAAACTACATGAAATTATTCGTCAAGTTGATGATCAACATTTGATTTTCTACGAGCCAAGTATATTCGATATGTTGAAAACAGGATTTACCGAAGGACCAGGCGGAATAAATTATAATGATCGACAAGTATTTAGTTATCATTCGTATTGTGGTGATGTAACTAAACAAGGTGATCCAAAATCGGATTTGATTTGTGAAATTGATGATGAAGTTTTCATTCGAGCACGTTTCGAAGAAGCTAAAAGCAAGAAACTCGGTGGAATGATGTTAACAGAATTTGGAGCAATCAGTAATTCAACCGAAGGTATTGGTGAAATCACTCGAATAACAAATATAGCTGATTTATATTTACAAAGTTGGTCATATTGGCAATTTAAAAAATATCAAGATTTAACAACAGCTGCTAGTCCAGCAACAACAGAATCATTCTATACTGAAGATGGCGAATTAGAAATCAATAAAGTACGAGCACTTTCACGTTCATATGCACAAGCTATTGCAGGTGATCTTTCTTTTTTTTTTATTTTATTTTGTTTACTAAGCATCAGAATTTTGTTTTCAAATGAATAGGTCAACCAGTATCTATTGATTTCGATTCGTATTCTGCTCGTTTTCAATTTATTTTCACTGTGAATACTGAAATTCATCAACCGACAATAATTTATATCAATGAAGAATTAAATTATCCACATGGAGCTGATATTGTTGTAACACCAGCTAATTCATTAACATGGACTTCAACAAGTTCAAATTATTATGAATTTACAACAACATCATCGGCAATAAATGGTACGAATATTACTATTTTAATTACAGCGAAAAAAAATTACAGTTGAATCATTTTTTCTTCTTCTTCTTTTATTTTATTTTTTATTAACTGGAAAAGTATAATAAAAATAAAAATAAAAATAAAAATAAAAATTCGACATCAACCAGTACGAGATGTGATTTCATTTGTATGATCCCAAACTTTCTTTAACATATCTTCATTTACTTCTGGTTTGTTCGATACAAGTTCACCTTTTGAATCGACACATCTCCAGCCTTTTTCTGTTGTTAACATACCATGAATCATGAATTCTGCACAATCTTCTGCACTTGTACCACCGATACTCACGGCAGCTTGCATAGGCCATCGAACATAGAAAGGTAAACTTCTACTGATAGAAGTGTCGACAAGTCCCGGATAGGCATGTGTAAATGTAATAGTCGCATTTTCTGGTTGAGAAGCAAGATATTGAATGGCAAGATCTGTAAATGTTGCCGTATGATTAGCAAATGACAAAATTGAATAACTAGTTTCAAGTGCCATATCATTCCAATTAACTTTCGATGGATTACCTACTTTACCATTTAAAATAAATAAAACCTTGCCACCGAGTGGAGATGCTCGAAGTAATGGGAGAAATTCGTTGACAAGTAAAACTCGACCATAATAATTCAAAGCCAATCGATCATCGATATTTTCTTTAGTAGGCGCTCGATCACCTAACCGTATTACACCTTGAGATAAAATAAGTACATCAACTGCCTTGATTTGCTCCTTAAGTGTTCGAATTTCGGACATTAATGAAAGGTCAGCACGTACAAATTTACCATTCGAACCTAGTTGAGATAAGATTTCATTAGCAGCTGATTCGTTACGTCCAATAATTGTCACGTGTGCATCTGGGCAATATCGGTGATAGGCAAGAGCAATTGCACGACCAATACCTGATGTACCGCCAGCAACAACAACACGTGGAGCTGGTTGTAAACGAGATAAAGTTTCTTGATTCGAAGCAGTAACGACACGAACAGTAGACATATTGTATAAAAAGAAAAACAGCGATAACGCTTGTATTTATAGTTGAATAGAATAGACAGAAAAAGAAAATATCGGCGTAATAATAAAATGCCGAACGAAACGAATACGCTGATTGGTTTTTTTTCTCCATACACAATTCTACTGAATAAACTTCATCAGATGGCGCTAATTTGCTTCATACCAGAATCTACTATCTTTGGATAACTCGACTTATCCAAGGACAAGAGTAAATGTACAGTATAGCGCCATCTTATCAAATTTCTATAGCCGAATTACATATGGAAAAAGAATAAATTAGTATATTCGGTTCGTTCGGCGTCTTATTATTACCTCGAAACATCATGTGAGCATTTTAGTGAATGAATCATTCATTTTTGTACTAAACAAGTACATCGAAATTACGCAGGATATTCTAGCTCCGGATTCGCGTATTTCCTTTCCCAATTTGCCGGATCACTGGCTCCAATGGCTCCAACACTGGTTCAAAATAGAACTCGACGAGCTCTATCGATTCCATATCTTGGATTTTTTCTAAATTTCCTCCTAAGCGGGGAAAAATCGTGAAAAACCATGAAATTATTAGTATTTCCGTTCCCGATTCATTTGACTGCTAGCTACATTGACCCCAACGATGATTCCAAGTAGAACTCGATGAGCTCTATCGATTACGCTATTTACTTGTTCCAAAGTGACTAAAATGCTAAATATCGTAGCAATTACAGTATTCGCTTTCCCGATTCGCCTACGAACTCGCTTTATTAGCTCCAATGGTGTTTCGTTGAAAACAGTAACGTCGTAAATCGAAAATGTCAAATTTAATCCTCAATTAGGCTTAGAACCTGATTGTTAATTTCTATATTGCCATTACTTAAAGCTGGAAAATGATTGATAAACAATTAGCATTAGGAAATCTTTTTATTGCAATTGGTTATTTTCTTAGTACTAGTTTTATATTTATTATTTACAATCATCTACGTTCAGAGCTAATATTAACAAGATACTGAATTTCAATCAATTTGTTAGGAAATAAACACAAAAATATTATATTACAAATTAACAATTAAATTATCGTTTATATTAAACGCATCAAATGAACTTGATCGCCATTTCATTGAAATGTTTGACAATATCCATGGCTTAGCCCATGAATTATAATCGTAATTTTTAATTCTATTTGTTTTAAGAAATAATAAACAAGGCAAATGTACGCCATCGAGTAAAATATTGAGACAATCATAATATTCAGCATATTCTGGCTCTCGCAATTTAAGCGAAATCGTGAACGAACGAAGATTAGGAAAATGTTGAATTATACTATGAACAGTTTCCAATGGATAGGCTATATCACGGTTTACACTGAGATTTCTCATATTAGGATAAACGTTTGAATTTGTTGATAATCCACTAAGACTAATTAAATGCGTTGTATAAATACGTTTGATAATCGAAGATGGAAGGACATTGATATCTTTCATTGTCACCTGACGAAGATGACGTAATCCAAGATGATCATCATGAAAGAGCTGACATTCGGATGGGGTATTCAATGTATAAAGATTTGGATAACGACGTGAGAGATGTGCAGACGTCGAAGAAGTATCAAGAGTTAGATTTTTTACATTTTGATAAATCGAATTCACATCATCATCAGCTAACATTGAAAACTTTAATTGATCAAATGACCATGGAACTGTATAGAAATGTCTGTTTGAATTATTTGCGTCGAAACGACATTTAACTAGCCAACGTTCATTAAATTTTGAAAAAGTCTATGCAAAAATAAATTAAAAAAAAAACAGATTTTATCGAATTCTTTTTACTGTCATATCAATATGATTGATTGTGCTAATCGAACAAAAGAATTGTTCGAATTGAAGCGTAAATTGTTCATTTCGACTAACCCAATTTTCAATGTAAATGATCAGAGAATTCAAATTAATCAAAGGTATAACGATATGACTTAATTCATCAAAAGTGAATTCAACATTTCTATGAGTTCGTAACTGCAATCGTTTCAACTCAAACATTGATTGTCGTGGCCAAGATTTTGGTAAGCCAAATCGTTTCATCATATGAGATTCATGTAAACTAACATTAAGATCAACAAGATTAGGTACAAGACCATCCAAAAGAACATAGAGATCATTAACATTTTCCAATCGAAGAGTTAAATATTTAAGATTTTGATTCGGTACTAGTTTACTAAGAATAAGTCCCTTATTAGTAACCAAAGAAAGATCAATGAGTTTAGGAAATTCATTATAACATATAAAATTGGCTAAATGTGTATTGGTACAATTTGTAATGATGCCAATGATTTGAATTTCGTCAATATTGATTTTATTGAACTTAATTTACTAGACGGAAATTCAAGAAGAGATAAATGACGAACACAACCGAAATCAGTGTAAAGTGATGAATCAATTTGGTGGAAAAAAACATCAATTTGTTGTATAATTCGAGCGTTGCTAAGTTTCAACATCAGAGGACGCATCCATTTTGTTTTTAATCCTTCCAAATAATTACTAAAAACACCCCATGAAGCTTTTGTCAAATCAACCTTTTTATGATAATCAGATAAACACGAAAATAAACGTATATTACATTCAATAAAAGCTATGAGCGCTTCTGTTGGAGTTAAATAGTGACAAATCGTTAGAATAATTTCATCTGGTAAATCCATGAAACATGAACGATGTTCAATTTGTTCTTCAGCCAATGATGATTTTCCTGTTACTGACATTATATTGACATGCAGGTTAATGCAAACAAGACAAAAACAGCCAGGTTGAGATTGTATCGTCTTTCAAATATCTCGTTGTGACTTTAACTCCTAAACTAGATCGGGGTTTATACATTGAAAATAAGCCAAAAAAAGGTGAGAAAAATTGAGCACTGACCTTCTGTTCTCAAGTGTGTAACCATCCCTATATAAACTGTGTTGAATAAAGAGAAAGGCACGTTATGTGAGAGTGTAGGTAATACACCATACCATCATGCCGATAGAACATACACCAACACTCTCATGTATCATCATAATTAGGATATGGAAAGAATAATAAATTCATTAATAGATTTGCAGAGAGAGCTAAACATGGAAATACTGATTGGATTAAATTTGAAGTGAACCACGAGCCAATATATGAGTATTTTAAAAAATCAACATTGTATATAAATCAATTCATATATAAACATTTAGGGAAATAATGATCATAAATTAATTTTTGAGAATAGAGGTCACAATATACAGAGGAAGGGAAAATGGAAAATTCTGTCTACTAATTATCTTTCTTATTTTCTTCTTGTTCTACTTTTTATATATGGCACGAAATGACGCTTCTACTTTGATTGTAAAATTGAATTCAACTTTCAAATCTGACACTACTGAAAATATCATGTAATTATTTTAATGAATGAATCATTCATTTTTGTACTAAAAAAGTACATAAAAATAAAAATTTTTCTCTTGTCTGTGTGGTTTTAATACTTTGAAGTTTTATTCATCAAAAATTAATATATAGAACATCAGTAACGCTTTCAAACATTATTAGTTATTGACGTCAGAAATGTAATAAAAAAAAGTATATGAACATGGAACTATATTTTTTAATTCAGTTGATAGAAAAAAAATGTTGTTGATAGTTTTGCTGTCAATAGTTTCTTCTGTATCAAGTAAAATACAATAAATTTAATTTAAGATTTCAATTGTGATTCTATTTGATCATATATGTAGGTATTTCTTATAATCGACCGAAATTCTGTCCGAATGCAACATGGAATGCAACAGCTGTAACGTTTGCACCGACTGCAGTTGTTGGAACAAATCCTGCTGCACTCTTTGTTGATAGTAACAATACCGTTTATATTGCCAATACTCAGTACAGTTGGGTTAGTGTATGGCCTGAAGGTAGTACGGCATCGATAAAAAATATTTCTAGTGGTTTACAAAACCCATACGGTATGTTTGTTACAAGTAATGGTGATATGTATATTGATAATGGAGATACAAACAAACGAGTTGATAAATGGTCAGTAAATGCAACTAATAGTACACCAGTAATGTTTCAATGTGGCCGATGTGCTGATATCTATATTACGACCGATAATCGTCTCTATTGTGCCATGCGATTCAGTCATCAAGTTGTAGCAAAATCAATAAGTGATAATTTAAATGTTTGGACTCGAATGGCTGGAACAGGAGTGGCTGGATCGACTTCAACGACACTCAATAATCCTACTGAAATATATGTTATGGAGAATCGTGATTTATATGTTGCCGATTATCAAAACAGTCGTATTCAAAAATTCCCCTATGGTCAATTGGCTGCAACAACAGTCGATACAACACCATTTACGCTCAATCAACCCGAAGGACTCACATTCGATGCTGACGGTTATATATTCATATCGGATTGTGCTAATTGTCGTCTTCTTGGTTCTAGTCAATATGGTTTTCGTTGTATAGTAGGATGCAGTGGATGCGGTTCATCAGCTACACAGTTGTATAACCTAGCTGATATTCGATTTGATTCGTATGGAAATTTGTATGTTAATGATTTTTTAAATAGTCGAATTCAAAAATTTACATTGCTACAAAATACATGCGGTAAATAGGATATTTCATAATTACTAAAAGTTTTGTTACTCGATTATAGACATTAGTACAACCACTTCAATCACTAGTAATCTGTTTAATTTAATTTTATTTTCATTGCTAATTATTTTTAATTACAGTTTCTACAACAACAACGACAACAACAGCATCATCCATATCGAATTTAAATAGTAAATATAATACGTTTACATATAAATAAAAGATTGAATACGTTCATTAATCGATACTAGGTATTTCATACAATCAACCAATATTCAGTTCAATAGCTATGTGGACTACAAATGCAATAACTTTCGCAACTAGTACATCAATTGGTACTACTCCAAATGGAATGTTTATTGATATCTATAATAATATTTATGTTGCTGATCGTTCGAATAGTGCAATGCGAATGTGGTTAGCAGGAAGTACTTTATTAACAAAAAATATTACTTTAGGTCTCAATGCTCCCTACAGTTTATTTGTAACTATCGATGGTGATATTTATATTGACAATGGCGGAACAAATTATCGTGTTGATCGATGGTCATCAAATGGAACACTCAATCGGACAGCAATGATCTTGCAAACTACATCTGCATCTTCATGTTATGGTTTATTTATTGATATAATGAATAATCTTTATTGTTCAATGAATAGTCAAAATATGGTTGCTATGAAATCATTGAATAGTAATTTAAGTTTATGGACAGTTGCTGCTGGAGTTGGTTGTACAGTAGCAACGTCGAATACATTAAGTCAACCTCGTGGAATATTTGTAGACACGGATTTAAATTTATATGTTGCTGATTGTGGAAATAATCGAATTCAACTATTTCCATCAAATCAAACAATTGGGATAACAGTTGCAGGAACTTCAACTATAGGAACGATTATACTTAGTTGTCCATCTGGAGTTGTTCTCGATGGTAATAATTATATGTTTATTGTCGATACTAGCAATCATCGTATTATTGGATCGGGATCGAATGGTTTTCGATGTATAATCGGATGCGATGGTAGTGCTGGTTCAGCATCAAATCAACTCTATTCGCCCACTGCAATGAGTTTTGATAGTTATGGAAATATCTATGTTGTCGATTCAATCAATAGTCGAATTCAAAAATTTTCTTTAATTTCAGATATAACTTCTCGTAAATAGATTACACAAAATGTTTCTAGAAGAATCTATAAGTTTTGTTTATTTAGCTACTTCGGTTAATCAACCGAATTTTTGTCCATCAGTAACATGGAATACAGATGGTGTTACTATTGGAAATAGTAGTATTGTTGGTACAAATCCATATGGTCTCTTTGTTAATTTAAATAATACTCTATTCGTTGTTTCTCAACAATACCAACGAATTCTAATATGGTCCGATGGAGCTATCAATCCTTATAGGAATATTTCAGGTAATTTAGGTACACCCTACAGTATATTTACGACGGTATCAGGCGATATCTTTGTTGATAATTATGTGAGTTATACTGCAGTTTATAAATGGTCATTGAATAGTAGTAATAGTAGCAGCAATTATGCTATGACAATCCCTCAATCTTGTTATAGTCTTTTTGTTGATATTAGTAATACAATTTATTGTGCAGCGTATTCTTCTCATAAGATTGTTAAAAAATGGTTGTTTGATAATAGTAATACGTCATCACTTGCAGCAGGTACAGGTATTGGGGGTAATAGTGGAAATCAACTTTATGCTCCAGCTGGTATTTATGTTGATTCAAATTTTAATTTATATGTTGGAGATTCAGGAAATAATCGAATTCAATTTTTTCCATTTGGACGAATGAATGCAACTACACTAGTTAGCAGTACAACTCCAGGAACGATTGCATTGTATGCTCCAAATGGAGTCGTTCTAGATATGAATGGATATCTTTTCATTAGTGATTCATCAAATCATCGAATCGTCGGACAAGGACCTACGGGTTTTCAATGTATAATTGGATGTTCGGGAACAAGTGGTTCATCAACATCGCAATTAAGTAGTCCACGACAAATTAGTTTTGATACCTACGGAAATTTATATGTTGCTGATCAAGGTAATAATCGAATTCAAAAGTTTATCTTAGCATCAAATTCTTGCAGTAAGTTTTTTTTTTCGTTTTTACTATTTGAATTAAACGTGTATGCATATCATTATTTAAGGTCTCTCCTATAATCAACCACGTTTATGTGCAGACTCAACATGGATGACGAATGCTTCAACATTTTTAGCAAGTACGGCTATTGGTCTACTACCGTATGGTATTTTTATTGATGGTATTAATAATGTTTATGCGCCAAGTCGATTATCTAATGCTCTTCTGGTTTGGTCACAATCAAGAACAACAATTAGAAATGTTTCAGTCGGTTCAAATCGTTCAATGAGTGTATTTGTTACAATCAATGGTGATATTTATATTGATAATGGTTATACAAATGGTCGAGTTGATAAATTTGCATCGAATATGACTTCAACAGCAATGACTGTTAATGGAACTTGCTATGGTTTATTTGTTGATCTGAATAAATATCTCTATTGTTCAATGAAGGATTATCATCAGGTCATTAAACTTTTACTTAATAGTAGTACAACTATTCCAACGGTAGCAGCAGGAATTGGTTCACCAGGTTCAACATCAACAATGCTCAATTCTCAGCAAGGTATCTATGTTGACAGCAATATTAATTTATATGTAGCAGATTGTGGCAATGATCGAATTCAATTGTTTCAATCAGGACAACTTACAGCTGTGACTGTTCTTGGAAATGGTTCATCAAATACTGATATTATACTTCGATGTCCAACACACGTTGTACTCGATAACGATGGATATTTATTTGTTGTTGATAGTTATAATCACCGTATTATTGGATCATCATGGAATGGTTCTCGATGTGTTGTTGGATGTTCTGGAAGTGGTGGTGTAGCATCAACTCAATTATCATTTCCACAAACAATGGGATTTGATAGTTATGGAAATATTTATGTTACTGATCGCAATAACAGTCGAATACAAAAATTCACTTTTATAAAAACGAATTGTAGTAAGTTATACATGTGTTATTATACTACACATATCATTGCTTTATCTGTCTCATAATTCAATTTATGAAAAAGTATCTGATATTCTCAAACACTTCTTTCTCATTTAGCGTCAGTAACTACTTCCACTACAACTACAACTTCGACATCAACCACAACTTCTACGTCAACAATAACCACAACAACAACAACAATAACAACAACAACTACTACTTCCACTACAACTACAACTTCGACATCAACCACAACTACTACTTCCACTACAACTACAACTTCGACATCAACCACAACTTCTACGTCAACAATAACCACAATAGCAACTACTACTACTACTACTCTTACAACTTCAACAGAAACAGAGACAACCTCCTCACTAATAGCTACAACATCAACCATAACTACAACCTCAACATTAACAACTACCACAACTACAACAACAAGTACAACTACAAGTGCAAGTACAACCTCAACAGAAATAACCACAACTACAGCAACAACAAGTACAAGTTCAACTACAGCCTTACCAGAAACAATCACAACTTCAATAGAAACAGCGTCAACAATAACAGCTGTAGCTTCAACGTCAACGTCAACAGAAACAACCTCAACAGTAACAGCTACAACAACACCCTCACCCTCAAGTACAAGTACAAGTACAACCTCAACAGAGACAACTACAACATCAACCATAACTACAACCTCAACATCAACCTCCACAGTAACTTCCATCATAACAACTACGTCAACAACAACATCAACGTCAACAATACTATCATCAACATCATCAACAGTAACAACATTAACAACGACAAGTATTACTTCGACAACGACATTGACAGTAACAACAAGTACAATTACAAGTACTACTTCAACAATAACATCAACAATAACAACAACAATTACAAGTACTACATCGACAACCTCGTCATCAGCAATAACATCATCGTCAACTGCAAGTACAACATCGACACAATCTAACCAAAGTAATGTTTTTCATAAAAAATAATAGTATCTATCAATAGAATTATTGTAGCTTGCTATTCTCCAACGATTGTTTTAACTCCTGGACAATCATCTTTGTTATTTCCAATAGAATATAAGAGAAGTCAAGAATTTTCAATAGCTTCAATCATTGAATTTCATTGTAATACATTAGTTTCAATAACTACAAACTGGACAATAAAAAGTTGTACATTAAATAATTGTTCAACTACAATTCGCTTAAATAAAACAATAAGTACAACATGGAGTGAACTTTACATTCCAGCAAAAACATTGTCATATGGAACTTATGAATTTTCACTAATTGTAACAATGAATAATTTAGCACGATCATCTGCATCTGCCTATGTAGCTATTATTTCATCATCAATCCAAGTCAATCTAATCAAATTAGGACCATCCATGATTACTCATAGTCGTCATCAAAATCTTTCACTTGATCCAGGAACATTTTCGATCGATCCTGATCAAGATAGATTCAATGCAACTGTAAGTATAGATAATTAAATTTTTTTTTCTTCCTCGTCTTTTATCTATTCAAACAATTATTTTTTACTTGAAGAAATGGAATTATTCATATTATTATCGACTTCTAAATTCAAATCTATTCATATCTATTGATAATCATTTCAATTCATCGCTAACAATTCGTTCTGATTTCTTTCAATCGAATCAAACATATGAATTCATGGTTCTCTTAGAAAATCATCAAAATTCTTCAATTCAAGCAAAAGGATATTTAATTGTTTCGATTGTTGATGATGATTATCTACCATTGATATCAATCAGTTGTACAATTGCACGATTATGTGCACACAATAATGAATATCAAACACTCAATCCAACAAATCAACTTTCACTATATTCAATTTGTGTTGACGATTGTATCGACTTTGAAACAATTCAATGGACTATTTACTATCAAAATCCGTTGAATTCAACTTGGCTTCTACTGAATAATACTAATCTATATGACAATATTTACTTTTTCGGTTTACAACAAGTTAATTTAACAACAATAAAAGAATTATTTGAAACAAATTCCGAGATTCAATTCTGGAGATTCGAAGTCAATTATTCATTTGCATCGAAAAAAATCAGTTCAACTTCAATTCATTTTCAAATCAATTCACCGCCTTCCAATGGTTCTTGTTCAATAAATCCATCGACTGGAACTGTTTTAACATTATTTGAAATTTCATGTTCAAATTGGTTCGATTCCAATGGTATTCAAGATTATTTATTATACAGTTGGACAAATGATTATTCTCAACGAATTTTAATTGCTTATTCACCTGAATCATCATTTCAAGTTCGATTACCATCTGAAAATCATTTTATGGTTTCAATTCGTGATACATTGGCTTGCTCAACAGATGTAAACATCTCGTCTGTTGATATTTCGCAGAATATGACTGATAAAATTAGTACTGAATTAATTCAAATCTTATCATGTCAAAATCAAAATCAAGTCTCACAAATCATCATTCGATTTGCTCAACAGTTAAATCAAATGAATAATGAATATTTGAATAATATTTCTCTGGATGATCTTGCAAATGTTTTCATTACACCACTCGGAATTCAACGTTCTCAACAAGTAAATTTCTTTTTTATTTTACATTTAAAAAAAACACTATCCTAGAATTCATCGGATAACTCTACATTAAATGAATACAAAACAAATCTCAATATTCAATCGAGTCTTCGCGATTCTTTCATTTCATTTCTCCTTCAACTGCCAATCACAATGCCAAATAGTATTCTCTTACAAGCAACAACAATCGCTCAAATAACACAATCAACAAATGAATTAACTCGAAATAGTTCATCAGAATTAGCTAACAAATGTTATCAACTTACACTTGCTTTGTATTCAATTGCACGAACGATTCCATTTGAAGATGTTCAATTGATATCTTCTCAATTAATTCAATGTTCTTCAAATATTCTCTCTGCAATTAACGGACCTATACAACAGCGAACTCTTGTACTTGATTCAGATTTCTCACAAGCAAATACAATTTCATCTGATTACTATGATACTGATCTTGAATCTGTTTGGTCGAATATAAGTATATGAGTTTACATACACGAACAAATACTTGAGATTATTTTCTAGATCTTTTCTCAAGTGGAAACGATTTTTCATCGGAAACAATTGAAATTAATCGAAATCTTTACTATCAAAAGCAAGCAGCTAATCAAATTGAAAATCTAGCTAAATCCATCGATTCATTACTTACATCATCATTACATATTCATTTAACTATCAATCAATCATTTCAAATAAATACATCACAAGTATTCATGTCATTACAATTCACAACTTATTCGAATATATCATATTTATTACGAGTTCGTTTGATTTTGTCTTGAGTTTTTTTTTGTTGAAAATATTTGAAATATAATTCTAGTTGAAAATAAATCCATTAGCTTCATATGGAAATTCTCAAGTTGATTATTATACGAATACTTCGAGAACAGTTTCGATTACATTTATCGATTCAAATGATAATGAAGTACCCTATCCATCAAATGAGTCTATTCGATTTTTTATACCTCGTGATCCGAATTTATATTTACCTTCGATGGCTCTACAAAATGTAACATCGATTAATTCAACAGCTCATAATCTATTATTTAATCTACATTATGTTAACATCACAAGTTTATTTCCTATTTCTTTACATTTAGAAATTTCACCAATAAATCCAAATCTTTCCTATTTATTTATCTATAAATTCGATGATACACCTCATTTAAATTCAACGAATTCCGATCTCGATGGTCAAACGACATTTTCTCCATCGAACTTAACTACCGATGGGTATTTTACTTATTTTTTAAATAATCAACAAACACTAAATCATCAATCGTTCATATTCGGTTTACGAGAAATCAATTCAATTGAATTCGATCAACCGTTTGAATTTACATCGGATTATTTACTTCGAATTTATACATCCGGTTGTTATTATCTCGATTCGAACAATTCCTATCAATCCAATGGGTTAATCGTTGGTTCTCAGACGAATCATTTCGAAACAGAATGCCATTCAAGTCATTTAACCACATTTGCTGGCGGTTTCATTGTTCTACCGCAGCCAATCAATTGGAATTATGTTTTTGCAAATATGGATTTTATGAAAAATAAAACAATCTATTTAACTGTGATCATTATTTCGATTTTGTACATTGCCTTGATGATCTATGCACGATATAAAGATCGAAAAGATCTAAGTAAATTAACTGTAACATCATTAAATGATAATCAAGCATCCGATCGATATTACTATCAGATTCTTGTTTTTACTGGTCATCGAAAGAATTCGGGAACAAAATCGAAAGTTTGTTTGATTCTGTCAGGTGATGATGGTCAAACACAAGTTCGAATTCTATCCGATTCGAATCGTTCAGTATTCGAACGAGGTGGAATCGATGCATTCATACTTTCTGTTCCGAAATCCTTGGGATTATTAAACTATCTTCGTATTTGGCATGATAATTCCGGTTCAGGTGAATCAGCATCGTGGTTTTTAAAATATATCATCGTTCGAGATTTGCAAACAATGAACAAATCCTATTTTATTGCACAACGTTGGTTTGCTGTTGAAAAAGATGATGGACTTGTAAATTTTTGTTTTGTTGTTGTTGTTGTTGTGAAATTATAATTTTCTATTTGAGATCGAACGAATTCTTCCCGTCGCTGGTGAACTCCAAAAAAGTCAATTTTCATATATTCTATCCAAACGAACCTATCACAGTATTTCTGATAGTCATCTTTGGTTTTCAATCTTTTCTCGGCCACCATCAACTCGTTTTACTCGAACACAACGTTGTACTTGCTGTTTTACTCTATTATTTACTTCAATGTTATTAAATATTATGTATTACGATCTCAAAAGTGAAAAAGAAACGTCAACTGAAGGAGATTTAAATATTGGTCCATTGATCATCACGCCTCAACAGATTGGAATCGGTATTGTTGTTGAATTATTAGCACTTGTTCCGAGTTTATTGATTGTTCAATTCTTTCGACGAATTCGAGCTCGTCAACAAATATCTCCATTAGAACAAGCAATGAAAAAACTAAATCCATCGATTTCATTTCGTAAGAAAACCAAAAAATCATCTATATTCACATTTCCTTGGTGGTGTTTGTATATCGTTTATTTTTTATCGATTTTTATTATGTTAATTTCAATGTTCTTTATTCTTGTTCGAGGAATAGAATTTGGTGATGTTAAAACACAACAATGGTTAACATCGATTCTGTGCGGATTTTTCTCATCGATTTTCTTTAGTCAACCATTGAAAATAATTCTATTGGCACTTATTTTTTCATTTTTCTGTCGAAATCGAAATGCTGATAAAGAAGAACAGGAATATATCGATGAGTTCGATTTGGAATTCAACGAGGATGATAATTATCATCATCGTTCATTATTCAATTATCGAATAGCAAAGAAAGTCAATCGTTTAGAAAAATATGAAGTTGATTATGCACGTCAAGAACGTTTAAAAGAATTACGAATGTATTCTATACGACGTGAATTTTGTCTATGTGCAATTTATTTAGTTTTAATTCTTTTAATTACATGTTCAAATCGTGAACAGAATAGTTTTCTTCAAGTTCAACATCTCCGAAGTTATTTTCTCAATCAACGCAGTGAAACTCGAGATTTTACACGAATTTCAACTATAGATAATTATTGGCAATGGTTAGAAAATTATTTTGTTGGCATTTTACGCGCTCAAAATTGGTATAATCAAAATATTCCAAGATATTTAAATGGATATCTTGATGATAAAACAAATCGACTTATTGGCTGGGCAACAATGAGACAATTGCGAGTTAAATCGAGTGCAGATAGTTACAGTTTATTCAATGAAGAAAATCGAAGATTTTATCCTGAATGGATGCTGAATCAAACGATTGATAATGATTATAGTTCATCGATTATCAAAGCATTTCAATATTCTCAAAGTGATGAATTGGATACGTATATCTACGTTGGTCAACATGCAACATACAGTGGAAATGGATATGTCTATGAATTTCGAGGATCTTTAACACAATTGAAAAGTAATTTATCTACACTTCATCAATTAAGTTGGATTGATGAGAAAACACGAGCAGTTATTATACAGCTCACTTTATTTAATCCTAATACTCAATTATTTACATCGGTAACTATGCTCGTCGAATTTCTTATAACAGGATCTGTTTATTCATCGGCTCGATTCGAACCTTTGAATTTCTATGGTATGATTTTTGATTTTAATCTAGAGCATTTAATTAATTTTTTAAAATTCATTTCAGCATTTACATCGATGATTCAATTAATTTCGATGATTTTGTACATGTTTCTAATTATTTATATAATGTATCAAGAAATACAAAAACTTTTTCGATTAAAATTGAAATATTTTCGTCAATTTTGGTCATGGATTCAATTCGGTATAATTATTTGTTCATGGATAAATTTAGCTATTTATATTTGGCATTTAAAAGAAACAAATCGTATTAGTCAATTATTCGAACAAACCAATGGTTATATTTACATTAATCTACAATTTTCTGTTTATATCAATGATCTCTTATTAGCTCTACAAGGTTTTTGCTGCTTTTTTGGTTTAATTAAATTTATCGATATTGTTAGTTTTAATCCTCGATTGAGATTATTTACAATGACATTAATTTATTCAATGAAAGAATTACTTGGCTTTTCTTTAATGTTTTCAATTGTATTCATGGCATTTATTTCTCTATTTTATCTTCTATTTACTTCATCGATCATGGAATGTTCAAGTTTATTATTAACAGCACAAATGTTATTTGAAATAACATTAATGAAATTTGATACGAGTGAACTTATGGCTGCTGATGCTTTTCTTGGTCCAGTTTGCTTTTGTTTATTTGTATTTCTTGTTGTTTTCGTTTGTTTGAGTATGTTTTTATCGATTTTAAATGATAGTTTTCGTCGTGCACGAGACAAACAAATTATTGATGAAGAAAAATTATCATCATTCATGTGGAAAAGATTTTTGCATTGGACACGATTAAAACGACCAACTGAGGATGAACTTTACGAAGAAAACGATCGTCAAATGCGTTCACGATATTTTGATCCAATTGAACATTTTCCTGATCGAGTTGATCAACTATTTGATGTACTCAATCGATTATTCTAATTATGAAATAAAGACTGAATAGCACAAATAATCATCAAAACGGATATTAATAAAATAAAAGAAGATTTATGTTCGTTTGAAAAATTTGAATACTTAGAGTAAACTCTATAGTCATCAATACATTCTTGAGTTTTTGAATTGTAACATTTACCATTACATAACTTTATTTGATTTGCTGGAAAATTCTTGTAAGTACTATCAATATTACAAATTGTGTCGTTATTAACGCAGATTTGATAATCTGTAAGACATTGTTGATTACATAATCGAGATGGATAATCGCATAATATATTATTCAAACAAACTTGAGTACTTGACTTGTAACATTGGTATCGATTTGAACCATATTTTAAGTCACAAACTTGTTCATTACGATCACATATTGTTCCATTTAAACATTGTTGTGATGAATTATAACATTGATCAGAACAAGTACCACCAATACATCGAATAGAATTACCAGCACATCTTTGAATTTTAGAATCATAACATTTGCCATTGCATAATTTGATTTGATCAGGTTCATATTCATCATACCAATTAGGAACATCACAAATCGTGGAATTGTTAACACAGACTTGTCTGTATCCTAGACATTGTTGATTACATGCTCGAGATGGATAATCACATATCGTATTGTTCAAACAAATTTCACTCGAAGGATCGTAACATTTAGAACTAAAACCAACAATGCATATTTTACTATTGATTTTACATGTCGTTCCATTTATGCATTGATATACTGATGAATTATAACATGTACCAGAACAATTGCTATCAATGCATTTAATCGAGTTATTTTTGCATTCGCTTGTTTTAGAATTATAACAACTACCGTTACATAATTTCATTGAGTGTGTTTTATAATTAAGTGCAGTGATGATGTCAGCATCACATGTCGTTATGTTATCAGCACATACCTGATATTTACTAACACATTGATTATTACATACTCTTGATGGATAAGAACATATGGAATTATTTAAACATGTTTCATTCAAAGGATTATAACATTCATAAAATGGGTAAGGATATGAAGATCCATATTGATTATATTTAACGAAACATAATTGTTCATTCATACCACAGATCATTCCGTTCAAGCATCGTTGAGTAACTGGATCGTAACAACTATTGCTGCAATTAGCTTTACATCGAACAACTTCAGTCTTTGTGCAATTTTGTCTTTTTGGATCGTAACAGATATTTGCACCGCATGGTGATTCTGTTTTCGAACAATTTATAGATAAGTTGTCGTTCAGTTGACTATGAACATTTAATATCGAAAAAAGAAGTATACAAATCGATAAAATAATTCGTTGCATTAGTTTGATAATCTTTAGAAGAAGAAAAATCATCGATCAAT
>Ga0209930_1002158_pt1 | contig 24791 bp, 25 predicted proteins | sample ThiBiot_500_biof_2_FD_183948 | JGI IMG/M metagenome (GOLD analysis project Ga0209930, IMG submission 183948) | Wastewater bioreactor microbial communities from Cape Town, South Africa - Thiocy_cont_500_biof (SPAdes) | ecosystem: Engineered > Bioreactor > Thiocyanate-remediating >... | reverse complement strand
CCCCATGTATTCTATTTGATAATTTATGATCGCTATAGCTTTTCAATTGAAACTATAATTTACTTTATATAATTAATAACAGCTCACAAAAAAAATCAACGCCATTTGATTGTACTAATTTCTAGTACTTGTCTTTTTTTGAGTTTACATTCAATTATGATGAATATTCATCTTGATTGAATACTTTTTGATTAAATAAAAAGCATTGAAACATCGTTTTTATTTTTTGAAAAAGTAAAAGATTATCAGTTCTATTTATATGCAAATAAGCAGTTGTTTAATAATATAGAAATAATCTACATAAATGAATTAATTTGTGCCTAGAATATCATTTAAATAATAGAAATTTATTACAAGACAGTCTTTTTTTTATAGCATGTGTCTTCTTAGGTGAGTTTATTTACGTATATTCAATCTTTTGTGTGATTTATTTTTGTTACATCCAGATCCAGGTAAAACTAAATATATTATTAATGAGCGAACAATTATGTTCCTAAGAAAATAAATGTCGATTTAATGAGTATATTCAGTTTAATTAAACTTAAAAATTCATGGATATACGCGACATAGACAAATTACGAAGATATTTATCGTTTCTTTAGATTTCAAAATGACTATATATTGTTACTTGCACGCAATCTTGACTAATGTCCTATTCTTGTTTTTTTGTTATTTCAAAGTTTTATCTTTTTTTATTTCGTCGTACATGTCATTAACAATAATAGTTCTGTTTATTATTATTATTATTTCTTTCTTTACGGAGGTCCGTTTATTTTATTTGTTAGTAAGAGTTATAAGTTGCACTGTATGGAAATACAACTAGAAGCGGAAAATCCTCTTCCGTCGTTCACAATTTCCTTCCGATTTCGAGACATGTCTTATTCTGTCCTTCAATCTTTCTCATTTTCATGATGATTATGTAGTAAGATTAAAAAAAAAGCTTTTTAAATATTCATTGATAATCAGATATTGTGACTTCTTTAACAAACAATCATTTTCATATAACATAAATTGCTATTTCATCTTTTCGTATCTAGTTGTTTTTTTCTTCTTTTGAATAAAACCAAATAAGACAACAGTTTATATGTGTTTTTTGAAAAACAAGAAATATACAAAGGTTGAAAAGGATATCATTTTTTTCTTCTTTTTTTTCTATAAAAGTCAGATTTAAAGATGAAATTAGTAATAAAAAACAAGAATAGTCTAAGATTGCTTATTAGTTATTTTCTTTCATTTTTTTTTCTCTTCGTCTTCTATTTCTAGTTGAATGCTATCACAACGAAGGCATCGTTGTGATTTGAAGATGCAGCGAGCGTAATGACTAACAGCACTGACAATTCGGCTAAATGGAACAAAAGGGCGGAACAAGAAAAAGAAGAAAAAAATAAAGCTCCAGCGCTCATGGACGAACTCATCAGGGATTGTCACTTTTCTGTCGCAACCGATGGTTTCTTTCTTCTTTTCTCGGCTTTTTTCCTTAGACATATATCTTACGATAAAAAGGAACCGATTTTTTTCTCAAATCTTTTTGTTTCACTTATGAAAAGGTATTTACGTATTGAATGAGACGCAAGAAAACAACGTTGAAATTAATATCTTAATATTATGTGTAAATTTCTTATATTAAAGTTGCTTTTTTTCCTATGTTGCCTGTCAATATGTCACTTTTCTTCTTTTCAACGAGTCTAATTACATTTTCTCATTGGTTTTCTTTTCTTAAGTTTTCCATCGTCATTTTTATTTGTCTTTTCCCATTATTATTAAATGAAAGCAGAGCACACGGATTTTTTTTTACAAAAGAACGAAGGAAAAAAATAAAAATGAGAAAATGAGAACACGAGAAGAAGAAGACGAAGAAGGAAAAGGAGGAGAATAAGAAAAGGAAAAAACAGAAATCATGAAAATTCTCTATGCCAGGTTTGCATGTTTGATGCTTACACTTAGATGAATTGGCTTCGAGCTGTCGTTATGTTCACTCACTAATTTCACGTCTATATATATCTTCGCAAATATGCATCTCATGATACATACAAGATGAAGATTTTAAGTGGTTCACCACTAACGGAAAAATCACAAACACCTGTCATTACCCTTGATTGGACAGAATGTCTTGATAAACGGTATGCGAATAATTGTGATTTTGACAATTGATTTTAGTTTTCTTTGTCAGACCAACTGATCGTACGAGTGATGATCTCGATGCAATATTTTCGAAATTAAAAGATGTCAAAGCTTTCGAAAAATTTCATCCATTACTCATTCAACAATTATGCTATTACAGTTATTTTGAAAGTCTCGAAAAAGGTGTTACACGTAAGTATCGACAATTGGTTCTATTAATATCATCGTTATTCTATTAAAAATACTAGTTTTTCGTACCGGTGATCTTGGCGCCAATTGGTTCGCTATTCTAAGTGGTAGTGTCGATGTTTGTGTTCCTTCAGAAAACGGCAAAGTATACAAAATTTCAGTTCTGATAGATCTTTGTTCGAAAAAATTCATCTTAGGGTATTACGCTCATTTGTACACTGGAAGCTGGCGCAGCATTTGGTGAATCGATTCTCTACGATACTCCGAGAAATGCGACAGTTATAACATCGTCATCAGTAATGCTCTTGAGAGTTGAGCAAAAAGATTTTAAAATTCTATGGGAGGTAAATATCTTCGTCGTAATCACAATTTGAAAAAAGAGAAAAAATGAAAAAATTGTTCATCTAGCGTAATAAACAATATATGCATGGTGTTATTAATAGTTTGAGCAAATTGACAAATACGTTAGGTAAGAAAGACAAAGAGAATGTAATTATGCAAATGACTCGCTTAAACGTAATATTTATTTAGATCCCAAACGACGTGCATCTGAATTCGACCCGTCGCTTCTTCCTCAAATAGCAAGTTCAAAATTTTTCAAAGATGATCCAAGTATATTTCAAATAAAAGCATATATTCTCTAAAAGAAAAACAACATTTTTTTTCGTCTGTCTAGCTCGAAATCCTGCCCTCCCAATCGTACCTGTATGTATATATGAATTTTTCTCTTTCAAATCTTAAATTTTTCTTTCTACATTAGACTGCTTCCGTGCGCGTTCAACATGCAGCTTATGTTTTTCGAACTTGCATACTTGCTAAAGCTCCTCAAATGATTCGTGATCGTAAATATCATCTTAAGATGCATCGAAGCTGTCTTGTCGGATCAGAAATGGTCGACTGGCTTATTCATCAAAGTCCTCGTTAGTTATTAAGTTCTTTTCTGATTGTATTTTGTGTTTATCACCTATTTATAGTAGTTCATTCACGAAGTCAAGCAGTTGGCATGTGGCAAGCTTTGTTAGAAGAAGCAGCCATAGCACATGGTAAAAATAGAATTTTCATTTTTGCATTGAATAAGATTTTCGTTTGAATTAGTTTCACAAGAACATTTTTTCAAAGATAAATATTTATTCTATCGATTTTATGGTGATGAAAATGGCAGTTTAGTCAAACCGACACCGAGCGAACAGACCGAATGTGAAGATCAATTAAATGATGTTATTTTGACTTTAGCACAAGTCGGACCTGATGCTATGCTTCGAATGATTTTGAGAAAACCGTACGATAGAAAAACAAAGAACGAATATAAGCGAATAAGATTTATTATTATTGTTTTAGACCACATGAACGTACAATTGATGATTTAGAAATAATCTATGATGAATTATTACATGTGAAAGCACTGTCACATTTATCTTCGCTTGTTAAACGAGAATTAGCTAGTGTTTTAATCTTCGAAGCTCATCCGTATAAAGGAGAAATCTGTAAGATATTTCAATTGAAAAAAAAACAATAAAGAATTTATTCTTTGAATAATTTGTTTAGTATTTAATCAAGGTGATGAAGGCAAATCTTGGTATATTATATTAAAAGGTTCAGTTCAATGTTTAATCTATGGTAAAGGTGTTGTAGAAACACTTCATGAAGGTGATGATTTCGGAAAATTAAGCTTAGTCAATAATTCACCAAGGTATTTTCTTGATTTTTCAAATAAATAAATTGAAAAATTTCTTTGTTTGTTTGTTTGTTATTCAATTGTAGAACAGCATCAATTATTTTAAACGAAGATAATACTCATTTTCTTCGTGTTGATAAAGATGATTTCAATCGTATTCTTCGTGATGTCGAAGCAAATACAATAAAATTAAAAGAATTCGGTAAAGATGTTCTTATTCTCGATAAAGTTCCGATTAATGTCAAAACAACTGATGGAACATTTCAAGTTTGCTATAAGTATGTTTTATTCATTCACGTCAAATAGAAAGAAAAATGAGAACGTTTCTTTTTCTTCCGTCGTTTAAAGATATTCTGTTATGTCTGGTACAGCTGAAAAAATGCTCGAATATTTATTAGAAACTTATATTTGTGTTAATTGCGAAGAAGGTGATACGAGTTTCGATGATTTTCTATCGACGTACGTCGTTTTCATGCCAACAAATCAAATCTGTGCAACATTAATAGCCATTTATAAAGCTAAATTACAACAACGTAGTAGTGATAATATTGATTTAACTGTAAGAGAGAAAATTAAAGTGCTACGATTTGTTCTCGAATGGCATGATTCATCGAAAGAAACATTTTTCGATGATCCAAAAATAAATACATTTCTCGAGGTAATTAAATTGAATGAGTACAAACAAAAAAGCAAAAGATTTAACTTTTCTATTTAAAGGAATTAAATAATTTAATACGAATCGATGTTAAACTCTATCCACAACTTAAAGATGAAGCAAAATCACTTGAATCATTATTTGGAAATGATTTGTACTATTGAATTTTGAGATAACAAATTTATATTCAAACACATTTTTTCTTTCTAGAGAACATAAAGAGCCAAGAAAAAGTATTCTACCATGGAAACAACGAAATAGTATTGATAAACCAAAGATGATACATCCATCAGACGAAGGTAGTTATTTATTTAATCAAAGACTCATTTTTTTCTTCTTTTTCCTCATTCTAAATATGCGTGAATAGTGATTTTCAAAGTGTATTGTGCGGATCATACTTATACAACGATGAAAATGCGTGTCGATACTCCAGCATTGAAAATTATTCGATTAGCTGCCGATAAATTAGGTTTACGAACCGATCAACCAGACGATTTGAAATTATGTGAAGTCAAATCAACTGGAGGTTTGTTCAAAGACAAAAAGAAAATACTCAAACTAATGTGATTTCAATTTTTTTAGAAAGAATCTTATTTAAAGAAACCGATTTGAGCATTTCTTATGGATTAACATTGAATGGACAATTATTTTTAGCACCCGGTGATCATCTCGATGCACTAGTAAAACAAATTCTATTGATTAAAAGAAAAATTTTAAAATAAAATCAAAATTTAGGTTCCACTGCCCGAACAAGAAGGTCCACAACGTGGTACTTGGCAAAAACTTGAAATGTTTGGATCGAAAGAACTTGCTTATGCAATAACCATGCACGATTATGAACTATTCATGGCAATAAATCAAGTATTTCAAATCAAATCAAATCTCTTCTATTGACTAATTTCATTTATTTAAGCATGAATTACTTTATCAAGTATTTGGCCGATATAAATATGGTAAAATCACAGCAAATCTCGATGCATTCATGAGACGTTTCAATGAAATTCAATATTGGATCGTAACAGAAATATGTTTAACACCAAGTCCAGGCAAACGTGTTCAATTATTACGAAAATTCATTAAACTTGCTTCATAGTAATAATTCAAATTTCAAAAATAGTTCTCACCACTTCTTTTCAAAAAAAATGATTTTAGTTGCAAAGAATATCGAAATTTAAACGCATTTTTTGCGATTGTTATGGGCTTGAGCAATATAGCTGTCAGTCGTTTGTCATTAACTTGGGAAGTAAGTTTATTTGGAAAACAATTCGACGTAAAATTATTTTCTGTTGAATAGAGATTACCAAGTAAAATCAAACGAATGTTTTCCGAATTCGAAACATTAATGGATCCATCACGAAATCATCGAGTATATCGATCGACATTGACGAAATTAACGCCGCCGATTATTTTATTTATGCCACTTTTATTAAAAGGTAAATGAAAGAAATTGATTTGGTTTGCATTAGAAATTCATTTTCGGATTAGATCTAACGTTTACTCATGAAGGAAATAAAACGTATTTAATCGAAGGTTTAGTTAATTTCGAAAAAATGGTAAAATAAAAACGAAAACATTTTTTATTTCAATTGAAAATTTGTTGATTTCTAGAGAATGTTATCTCATACAATGCGAACATTGAAAATCTGTCGTAGCCAAACATTACGTAAGATAAATCCAATTGATTCGTTTGCTTTTAATTATACATACGATTTTTTCTATTGAATAGAATTACAAGTACCGCAAGGTGCAAAGAATCTTTCAGAAATTCAAGAATATGTTCGGTAAATATTCATGTTTGATTTTAATGTTCTATTTATTTCTTCATTCTTCAGAGAAATGCATGTGATCGATAATCAACGTATACTAAATCAGTTATCCAATAAATTAGAACCACGACAAACGTAATACAACTTCCGAATGTGTATTATTCTGTGTGTTTTTTGTTTTGATCAGGAAAATAAAATGAATTTCTATTCTAACTGTCGAGATATTTATTTGTTCAAACAGTAAGACGTAGATTTCTTTTGATCGAAGAAAAAAAAATGTCTAAGAAAAGAAAATTGCACTAGGTTTAGATATCTTTTGATTGTTTATTATTCTTCTTTTCGAATATCAAATGATCATGCTGTTCGAATAAACAAAATAAAAATCGATCATTGATGTTTTTGTTTATTTATCATGAAAACGAAAGAAGAAGAAGAAACGAAACGAACGATGACATTCGATGAGAAGATTATGTATCGATTTCTCTTGTGCGCGAATAGGAGATAATTAAAGCGCTTTTACTATTTAATTAAAACCAAAGAAGTTTCTTTGTGTGTGAACAATGTCAAGTGATCAATTAATTGAACGATGGTGTAAAGATCATGCGACACGTATGTGCAAAATCGAAGTCGAATAACGTTTGTGTTTCATTATTGAATAGCGGCAACTGTACAATGGCTTGTCGATAATTTCGAACCAGCTGAAGGCAATTCGATACGTCGATCGATTTTATATAATTTCTATCTTGAACATTGTCTTAGTCTTCAAGTTGAATCATTAAATCCGGCTAGTTTCGGCAAATTGATACATTCAGTTTTTCTTGGTTTGAAAACACGTCGTCTAGGCACTCGGTAAAGTCAATTTCATTCAATCGAGACTCTTGTTTGTTTTTGTCTATTTACGAATTTAAAGAGGAAATTCAAAATATCATTACTACGGTATTCAAGTGAAATCATCGTCGCCATTAAGTAAACAAATGCCATTCGATGGTGATCTTCTTCTTCTCTCGAGCTCGAATGCTGATTTTGATAGTTCATCAGCAATACATTTAAATATGTCACCAAATGAATATGTTTTCTCTCCTGTTTCGTTTCATCAAACATCTACCAATGATCTTCCTTCGGAAATTTCACTTGATGATATTAAAATCTTTCAAAAAACACATGATGATTATTCAACTAAACTCTATCAAGCATTTATTAAATTTCAATTTGATTTTATCGAAAAAATCATTCAACAATTTTGGATATTAACCAATATTCATTATTCTCAAACGAATGAATTAACAACCAACGGTATTTTCTTGTTTTTTGTTTGCATCGACTAAAACAAATCAATTCTTTGTTATTGAAGATCCCATGATCATCTGGAAATTCAGTCATATATGTACACTACCATTTATTCACGAACAATTACGTTTATTCTATTGCAAATTCTATCAAACAATCATCGATAACTATTTTCCAAATATGCTCACATCATTAGCACAAACAACACTCGTACACGCCTTTTTTTTTTTTATCTCAAAAGAATATTTTCGTATTCGCTTTTTTTTTGTTCTAGGAATCAATTCGTATAATTGCAAATAATATTTCATTTTGGTTGATTCATGCGATTGATCATGTTTATAATCCATTAAAAGTTCTTCTTATTCAATTGACACAAGCATTCAGTTCGATTTTATTACGTTATACATCATTAAATCATCTATCTTTAACTATTCAAACTATGTTCTTTCAAACATCACGTTTATTAACAATGTCAAATGATTTAGCATTAATTAATTTTCATGATTTACACAATCAAATCAATTGGTTAATCGAATGTGATCTCAATTTATTTGTTAAAATCGAACAATGTTTAAAAAATCTTTTTCAATGTCAAACAATGTTAACAATACAAAATTGGACAATATTCATCGACACATTACTCGATGATTATTTAGTTCTTTATAATCAAACAAAAGAATATATTTATAATGCACGACAATTTCTTTTGAAAACAAATTTCTATTGTTCATTGATTTTACGTGAATTAACATTGCATTATGGTACATCACTTGGTTCATTTCATTTATTACAAATATTTATTGAAGAATATCTTTATTATCGAATTGAACAGAAAATTTCCATGTATTTAAATCAAAATATTGTGCAACTTGTTTGGGAAAATCTACAAAATCAACGACAAGAAAAAGAATTTTTTAATGATGACGATTTAGATGATGATCTCGAAAGTTTAGCAGATGATTTCAATGAACAACAGAATCAATTCAAACCATTGTCACCTGTACAAATCGATGAATTCATTCTACCGAATTCGACAATAACAAATTCACTTTCGTACATATTCGAAGATTTACAACCATTGTCAAATGATCTATTTTGAAAGAAAAATAGAAAAGAAAAATAATTTTATTTTTTTTGAAAATACGTTCTCATCTGTTTCTCATCAAAAATCAGTTCTTTCTCTTTTTCTTCTCCTTTCGGACATTGTATAAGTCAATTAGATCGATGATAGATGAGTATTATTTCATTGAAAAAATAACGAACGTATGATTCATGATACCACACCAATGTGTCAAAAATGATCATTATCAACATTTCGAAAATGAACTTCGAGTCAATGAGAGAAATCGACATGTACATAAGTCACATTCGCAGCATGTTTGTTTGCTTTTGATTTGGTAGAGTAATGTTGTTTTTCTCGAATTTGACTGACCTTTAGTAAGACATTTCACATGTTAATTTACTCAAAACGAAAGATTATTAATTGTTCACTAGCAGAAGAAGAAGAAGAAGAAGAAGAAGAACAACAACAACAACAACAATAACTATTCATTCTCTATAGATAATCTCCAATGAGTAACAATTTACACGTTTCACATCTGCAGATCATTGCTGCTGCATTTACTGCTTATATATATATAATGTTTATATTATTGTTCTTTCGTATATATATATATGTATGCATGTGTGTATGCATGTCTAGATTGAAAATGTCGAGTCGTCTAACTTTTCCTCCTTTCGGCTAGATAAACAAGTGCAGTTAGCACTGAATCATTTACTTTTTCTTTTTCAAGCATTTCATTTTTGACTTATCTACAAAAAATCTGTTCTTTCAATTGAACATCTTCATCATCATCATCATGATCAGCTGTCGACGCGTGAAGTCGTCCGTAGAGACACGTTTATGTCTATATACACGCATACAATCGAAATAATGATATCATCAAGGTTCGATAAGAAAATTAGACAAGTGAATGTTGTCGTTTTGAAAAAAACAAAACCTTTAGCTTGAAATAAAACAGAACGATAGAAGGAGGGAGAAAAAGATCGAATAACGATCTTATCAATTCCCCAATGAAAAATTTTAATTTGAACAGAAACAAAAAAAACTAACTTTCTCTTATCAAATCAATTGAGATAGCAGTTGTATATTGCCTCACTGAGATTTATAGGAAAAAGAAGAACTAAATTTAATGTTAAAGATGATATATGTATGTATATATTTCGATCTAATTGTAACATTGTCTTGTCTGGATAGTTAGACACAGCATGATCGAACAGAAAAAATTACGAATCAATTCTTTAGATCTTCATTCGTCAAAGAAAGAACAACAATCAAAAAAAGAAAGAAAGAAAAAAGAACAAGAAAAACAACAACAACAACAACGACGACAACATGGTGAGAGATAGCTGCTATAAGAGTTAAAAAGAGAAGACGATGATGATAGATGAAGAAAGAACTCACATCCTGCAGTGAATTGATTATATACATCGTTTGTGTTTTGATTTTGTCGTATGTATACATCGTATGCGTTAATTTTCTGGATATTCATCTGGAGAAAATGGTCCATTACCGATCGATGTTTGTTGTCCATTAGTTGTATTACCATTCGCTGACCAAGCACCTTCCATACGCCAAACACTAAATGCATAGCTTAATGGACGTTCATTGGCTTGTTGTTGTGATTGAGATGATGATGATGGTGGCGATGATGATTCCGTATCGAGTGTATGTTGTTGATGAACTTGTGATGTTGATGTTTGCTGTTGTTCATCTGTACGTAGAATTTGATAGAGAAAATCGATGTAACGTGTTGCTAATTTTAATGTTTGAATTTTCGATAATTTATCCGATGGTAACGTTGGAATTATATGACGAAGATGTGCAAATGCATCATTTAATGATTGTGTACGTTGTCTTTCTCGTACATTAGCAATTGCACGTTGATTTTGTACATCATCTTGTGACATCATATGATGTTGTTGTTGTTCTTGTTGTAGTTGTTGTTGTTGTTGTTGCTGTTGTCGTCGTTTTGATGCTGCACGACGTGTTGATGCTGATGAATACGGTTGATCGTTGGTTCGACGAGTTAATCGTGCTGTTCGACGTGCACGTCGTTGATGATTTGTTGACGAATTCGATGATTCAATTAAATGATTTTCATTATTAACATGATTTGTTGATATATCGAGATAGTTTTCATCGATATGCATTGGTGTCGATGGTGAACTTAAACTTGACTCACTACCAACACTGCTCATAGATGTAAATGGATAGATTGTTACTGGATATTGTTGATTTGTGCCTGTTGGATATTCACTTTTAATAAACGAATTTATTAATGTTTGATGTTGAAGAAGTGTCGATGAAGAATTTGAATCCATATAATATATATATGGAATCAATGATTGGATGGAGTTTTCTTTGTTGATTTATATACTAAAATTACCGAAATTTATTAATTAAAATTTTTCAAATTTGATTTATTTTCTCTCTTCTATATGCGTCATTATTATTATTTGTTAATTAAAACCATATTTTCTGATTCGATCTATTGCATGATCTTGTCGAGAGTTTTCTTTTCTTTTTCACTTGCCTGTATGTATGTATGTATTGTTATTTGCTTGTCAGATGTAAACGATTAAGTTCATCTGGTAAGCATCGCCGTTAAAAGATCTTTCTTTATTTGTCGATGTTGTTGGTGTAAGCCTGGTGAGAGTTAGACAGAGACAAATGCAATACAAGTACAAGCAGTAGTTGTTTCGCACACGTCTTCAATTAGATATGCAATATGGATGCGTTCTTTTTTTTTGCCTTTTTCAGACTCGACGAGAAGAAGAGAGAAGAAAAAAAAGAAATGGTATACTCTCTTCTTCGATTGTATTCAATTCTTATTGGTTGATTTTTCATGTCTAACAAGAGAAAAGAGAGAAAAAAAGATAGTGCAACATTCTTTTTCTTCTACTGCTCTGTCCTGAATAAAGATTACTAGAATATCGATATGTCTGATGTACAGGAATGAAGAATATTCTATTGGTGCATTGAGAAATATTTTTTTGATTAGCCAATCTATATAGAATTAGGTCGAAAAAAGAGCGAGAGAGAATATGTGGTGGTGGAGAAGAAGTATTACATATTGTCCGAAAGATAGAACAATGATATTGTTTATATCTAAAAACTAAGAAAAATGAAAATAAAAAAGAAAAGGAAGTAAAATTTTGTCAATCGTTACATTAATTTTCATGTACGTATGATAATTGACATGACTCATTAACACAAATCGTGCTGCCATTTCTCTCTTTCATCTTAGTGTACATTTGTTGTCCATGTGTGTATATTTAAGTAAGCTAAGACGATGACATTAATATATATTCGATATGTACAATAAAGAATCGGTTTTTTCTTCTTCTTTCATGTTGAGTTTTATTTTACAAAATATTTATCGATCGATGAGAATATCAACAATTGACGTTCGAGATTCTTCTTTAGGATTGATGGACAATGGATATCAAGAGAAATAGATAACATTTTCTATGTCGACAATTTGTTCTTGTTAATCTTAACAGTGAGAAATAAAAATTCGAGACATTGATATTATTGTAACTGTATATTCGAATATGTTTGTAAGTGAATTTCGGAAAGAGAAGAAATTATTTGTTTATATTTGTATATTTCTCACGGTCATATGATTGATATTGAATTAATTTAACGTAAATATACAAATGTTTGTCAAGGTCGTTTTAGGAACAAGTGCAGATTTTATGTTGAAATAAAAACTTTTTATTTATTAAAGAAAAAAGAAAAGACAAGATAAAAAAAAAGTTCCTTCAACTAAGACTGAGCAGGTATTATGAATAGTAGCAGATAGTAATACTCATGTTCGTTTTGTTTTCTCTGGTGTTGGTAGATAAAGTTGTTTGAGAATATGATTCACACGTTCCATTGCATCCGGTTGTGGTGTATTTTCATTTCCGATAATAACTGATCGTTCTCTTAAAATCGTTTCTATCGACGAGAGAGGTTGCTGTCCGATGTAATGAACTGGTCGTTGTGCTGATATTTTTTTCTGATTTCCAGTATTAACTGCTGGCATTTTAAGGCTGATGTTGGGCGTATTTCGAGCTGTTTGAGTGAGAAGATGATCATTGGGCGGTTGTAAACGATGATGATTAATACCATTGGAATCGATTTGTGTTTCGTAGGAGAATTTAGTCGATGAATCGCTTGTGTATGTGTCAAAATTACTGATCGATGATGTTAGATTGGGTAAAGTAGTCGCACGTGTTGCTAATTCGATTAAATTCGGTACGTTGAGAATGGGCGGAGATATAGCTGGTATATGATCATTTTCGAATCCATTGAATGGTTTAACTTGCTGTTGTTGTTTTGGACGATGTGCGTGTCGTTGTAGACGACGTTGTGGTAATGTTTTGAATATCGATGATGGAGTTACGAATGCACCACTGATTGTGGAAACGGATTGATCATTTGTTGGTGCGGCTGGAAGATCTGGGAGATTTAAACAGACGAATGAAGCTGTTCGTTTGACTTGAACTGGTGATGATGGAAGTTGATCGGCTGTAGGAGCTGTTTCTAAGTGAGGACGCTCGGGAATTGAAAAAATTGCTAAATAAAATTCGAAAAACAAAATAAAATGAAATTTTGTTTGTTTTTCGAAACCTTGTTCAGCATCAGCATCATAATCGTCGTTCTACGAAAGATCAAACAAATAAATAAATAGTAAAATAAGAATCAACATACTAAATGTCGATCTAATGGTACATCTTGTAAAACTGAATTGCTTCTTTTCTGAAAAAAAAAACAATAATTTTGTGATGCATGAATTCGTTTGACATTTCATTTTACTTGTCTTCGTTCCAAAGCTCGTTCAGTGGTGAAAATCGGCAGTCCATGACCACTTCGATTTGCATATTTACTAGTAAACAACGTTCCTCTTGATGGCGGCGCTCGATTTGCTTTGTCGATCTAAATCGAAAACAAAAAAAAATATTATTATCAATCGAATACAAATATTAAATTTCGACAAAGCAAAACCGTGAGCATATATTCAAAATAACAATGAAAAAAGAACGATATGCAAGCGATGGGTTTTCTATGTGTGTCAAATTTAGCGTGAAATGAATTATTTTTCATTGTTTTATATTCAAAAAACAAGCGGGTTTAATCATGTTATTAAACCTGATCAACGGCAAGTGTTAATTTCAATGATGAATTGTTCTCAACGTCCGTTGTCAATGATTGAGATACGGGCATTCGATGCTGAATATCAGGAATAGTAATATGTGTACGAATATGGGTTTCATCATTTGTCTAATAGAATAATCAGTTTGTTTATTAATTCGAAAGCCATAAAAGAAAATGATTAGGATAGAAATCAATTTCTCACCGAATTTATTGTTGTTCGGATAGGTTGTGAAGGATTATTAACCTATAGTGTTAAGAAGGAGTAACAAAAGGTAATTATTATTTGACGGATAAGAAGAAGAAGAAGAACTATTTGTTTACTAGAGTTGATGATATCTGGCTTTTATCATGTTTTACCTCACGTTTACGAATAGATTTATTTAAACGTTCTTCGGTTGGTTTGTCAGTTCGTTTTTTCTTCGATTTTTTCTTTGCTGCTAAGTCTTCTTTTGAATAGGCTAGATCAGGTAATTCTCCACCTTCGGGATCACTATCTGAATCACTTGAACTATTCAAACAAACAAAAATCCAATCAAACTTTCTCAAGAAACACTCCTTTGTGATAAAAATAAAAACCTTGGCGCATCTTGTTCATTAATTTCCGTATGACATTGTGTTAAAACTTGGATACAATTTGCAACTGATGTTATTGGTACGACTGATTCTTCTGCTGATTTTTCTTCTTAATAAATGAATTGATAATTTAATTTAAAAAAAAAAGAAAAGAAAAACTTGAAGATTACCAGGATAGAGAGAAGGTAATATCGCAGCAGGAATTTTTTCTTTTCCTAATTTTCGAAGAACATTCTTTGTTATATCCATAAATATTGAATCTAATCGTCTGTAATAGAATCGAGAAAGAAAAAGATGCAACCAAATTCGAATTGAAATATTCAAATATTTGTTTTACGATGAATCAGATAGAACATCTAAATATTGTCTTAATGATTGGCAAATACATTGACCGAAACGTTCGTAATCTTGAATATTGAAATGGCAAGGTTTTTCTCTAGATAATCATTTAGATCTACATATATTATTTATTCGTGGTCGTAGCAAAAACTTACACAATACTCGAACCAGCAAATGATGCTTCTAAAGTGAAACTATTTTTAATTAACATTTCCTTCCACATAACGACACGGCCCGTTGATTCTTTACAACGATGAATATGAAATTTACAATAATCAAATGCAAACATTTCTGGTGCCTTTTGAAAAAGAAAATATCCGATATGAATGAGATCGAATTATCTTGAAAGTATAACATACAGTTCGAGACATGATATAGGGAAGAATTCGAGCATTGAGAAAATTTTTCATATCAGCTTCTGATCCATCACAACCATCGCAACCATAAGCAAAAACATTTGATTTTCGACTATGACCATGAAGATCGCAAAACGCTATGATCTAAACAATATGTTATCATTACATCTTTTTTTTTATGTATGTCTATTCGATTTACTTCATGTTGTTCTTTTTGTAGATTTTGCATTAGTTCTTTGATATGATAAATAGTTGGAAATGTTTGTTTTCTCGGGTGACGAAAATTTCGATTCATATCTTTGCCTGTGAGTGAACAACGATAATTACCAATAATGACGCCATCAGGATTGAGCATAGGAATGATTTTAAATATTAATTGTGAACGTAAAATCTTGCAAAAAAAGAAAAAGAAATGTATCGGTTAAATTTAAAAACGACTACTTCATTCAAACATTTACTCGTGCGATCTTATCATCGGATGTGATGAATTCTAATAAACCACGCATCATATAACTTGAATTTGTTTCACCTGGATGTATACGAGCAGTTATAAACACGAATTTTTTCTTATTTATTGGCACAGCTAGAATAAAAGATAGAACTTTCGATTTTCTTTTTTTTTCTTCAAAATTAAATTTATACATTCATCTGTTACTGTTATCATAAAACATGAATTTCCCGCTTGAGATTCACATAGAATCTCTCGACGAAAGATCTCTTTCGATCGAATCGATGATAAATAATCTAGGTCATCTTTGAGATCCGTAAATGTATACGGATAGCAATGTGCTATATAACAAGTATCGCCTGAATGCACAAATTCCTATCGAAACATAAACACAACAACGACGCCATTTGTCGAGTAGATTTCAATTAGCTTACAAGTTGAAAATCGAGTTCGAAATAGTTAATATCTCGTTCGAGTAGTGGATTGAAATTTCGTTGTTTCGATTCTGAATAGTTAATATGATGGCCAGCACGATGCCAACCTCGTGAGTCTCGTTTACCGGCTACATCCGAAAACATTAATATTTGCATTCCTAAGAAAAATAAAAACTTTGAACTCTTTTTGTTTTGTTACTTGAAATTATTTTTTCATTTACTCGAAATCATTTTTCAAGTATTCAACGAAAAGAAAAAAATCTTCTATTCGAACGATTTCAACAAGTGAATGTATATTTATAGAAAAAAATCATTTTTCTTGTAACTTATATTTAATTAGACGAACTGATTTGAAACTCATAGTTTGCTAACGAAATTTGATTCGAAAAGAAGATTTGCATTTCAATACGAACTCATAGAAAACTTGATGTTTACCTTCATTGTACAGACTACTTTTTTTCATCAAATTTATAATTCGAAAACGATAAGTTATATTTGCGATCATATTCTGTACACGAAAATAATACCATTGTGTATGTCGTTTTGTGTAAAGATCCGGTCGAAGTATAAGTTCATATTCAAATTGTCCTCTGAAATCGATCGAACAATGATTTAGGTCGAAAATAATCTTCTTCTTCTTCTTGGTTTTTTTTTGTTCTACTTACACACGTTTAACTTGTCGTAGATTTCCTCCTTCGAATCTTGATTCGAACATTAACGATGGACACATTTGCTCGCTATCGAATGGTTTGGCTTGCTGTTGTCGAGGTGATTTATCCATATCATAGATTAAGATCGGATGTTTGACGACATCCGTATATTTACGCATTGCTGGTTGATTATCAAATGTTTGCTGCGATTGAACACCTAGAAAAGCACGATTCGATGAATAATAATATTCTTTCGAATAGAATCTATTTTCTCTCGTGTATTTTAATGATAAAAATATCGATGGTGTCGGATGTTTTATTGGAAATGCCATCGGCCAAAAAGGACCTGTTTCATCGATTAAAATTCTTGTCGTACGAAAATAGAAGATTGTCTTTGGTGTGCCATCATAGGTCGTACATTTTTGAGGTTCATAGACACGATTTCGTACGAGTTTATTAACGAAAAGTTTTTTACTTGAATTAATTAGATTTCCATGTGGAAGAACAATTTCTGGTTCAAGATTTTGTGTCTCATCTTCGATTTGTTCAGTTGAAAATCTCGATAAACTGCCCGAAGATAATGGTGATGAAAATAAAATTGAACTCGACGGATTTTTAAGATTAAAATCTTCACGTGACCAAATCGATTGTCCGATGCGCATCTTTCGAGTTTTTGTTATATGTTCAAATGGATTTAAATTAGGAATTTAATCATTCGGATTTACTTTTCCTTTTACAATAATAATAGTAATTATTATTATTTTTTTTTTCTTTTCGGTTGTTCTCTATGGATTTGATGTCAAGAATGAAATGCAAAGAAAAAATTGTAAAGAAAAGAAAAGAATCAATGTCTAACTACGATTGCCACACCAACCACACCAGATCGTTACCGATTCAAAGGCAAATATAAAAGTAAATTATTTGTTACATAAAAAGGTTTTGCAATTTTCTCTTTCTCTCTTTGCCTGTCTCTGTCTCCTTCTTTCTTATTTTTTTGCTTTTTCTCTTTTATTGCATTATTATGACGCTTGTTTCTCCTTTAACTTACTTAACAAAGATGAATTGACGTTTGTTAAGTACAATTCCTTTGGACTCAATTCACGAGTGAGTAATTTTGGTGTTGGATGAAGTATACGAAAGTCTCGTGGCCAAAATGGGCCATCTTCATCGATAATAACTCCATGTTTATTCGTAAATACGGTTGAACAACCGCCAAGTGTTGATTGCTGTTCGAGTCGAGTTAAAATATCTTCTTTATTCGATTTAATAATACTATTGCCAAGTAAAAATGTCGGATTAAATTGATTATTTGTTGATAAATGTGTTTGTTTATCTTGAAATTTTTTTAAATAATTCGTTGGATTAAAAAGTAAATGTTCGTCATTGGTTCGTTGTGATAAATTTCGACGTTGAGACAGATTTTGATATGATTCAAGATGAAAACTTTCGCCAGATAATTTCGTTTTCGAATAATTCAACGATGAATGATGCGCAAGTTTGCCATAGGAATCTTTTGCATTCAATGGATAGAGAATACGTTGATTACGACGATCGATTTCGCCATACGGATCAGTCGAACATTGATTATTATTATTATCAGTTGATTGTTGTCGCCCAGCACTATTTATTCAAAAGTACATTCAGTCAATATATATATAAATTTTTAATTAGATCACAATGATTTATTTACAAATGAAAGAAAAACAATTTCTTGTCAAATTAAAATAAAATCTATTGACATAACTCGGTTTAATTATGTCAAGAAAAAATTTCGATTTGAGTGGAAAGGACAAACAAACAAGCTGAATTTTTGGACATTTTACTCTTACCGTAGGTACTGCCGACGCAGTTTAGCCAAACGTTCTTGTCGTTCACTTTCTTCGACAATTTGTCGAACTTGTCGTTGAAGATCTTCTTCTAATTCTCGATGAATAGTTGCACGCCATTGATCATATGATTTTGTTTCTAAACATAGGTCAATTTTCAATAGAGATTAGAATCTTATATTCTCAATGGTTTCCTGTATTTGCGTACCATGCTTAAAACTAGGACTTCTATCAGTGAATGCTGTATTATTGGAAATTGGGCGGATTTGAGGCAATTCAAGCGCCGGAAACTCTATTGAATCAGTCATTTTTTTTCTTTCTGACAATTGTCGATACTGTTTTTTGTTTTTTTTTCTTATTTTTTGTTGTTTGTTGTTTTTTATGATGTTACCAATTCAACAATATGTACGAGACGAATCGTCTTTTAAAATTTTTTGTTTTTCTTCGTCATTTTTTTCTCCATTATTCAATCGAAGCTCAGCTCACCTTGTGACAATGCTGTTTTTCATTGTTTCTTTTTCGACCATAACTCACAGACTTCGGTTAGTATACAAAAGAAAACGAGAGCGAAAAAAAAAAGTGCGAACAAGAAAGCTGTTTTTGATTTGTAAAATAAATGGAACTTCAAGTGTTCGTAATGATTCTTCTCTGGGTGGTTGAAGAATTGAAACGATGAAAAACTACTAATGGCCTTTTGTTTTAAGCTGATTAATACAGTGAAAAGAGAAGAGAGAGAGAGAAAACAACCAAAGATAATCAATGATTCGTACCTGGAAAATATCTATAATAGTTCTGTTCTTTTTCTTCTAGGCGATTGATTTGAATCATGTTGTCTCACACCATTGCAGTTTGCCGCCAAACTAAAACTGTTCTTATGACATTCTCTTGTCCCATTTCATAGATCATATTTAAAACATTACAGAATCACGATGGAGAGGGAGAGAAAGAACACCGGAAAAGAGAAATATAGCTATATCACGATTATTTTCTATTTTCAAACAAACAAAAAGAAGAAAAGGAAAAAAAACTTCGAGGTAAAGAGCGAAGAACAAACGAGAGTCGATTCATCGGATCATATTGAATTTTTATGTCATTAGAATTATCATTCAATTTGTATCGGGTTTCTATTTGTATTCGGTCATTACCTATTGTTTGAATAAGAAATTGAATTTTGTGACGCCCTTTGTACTCATATGTTTAGGAAATTGAATTAAAACAAACTATGTTCACGCGATCAATCATTTCATTGAAAAAAATAGAAATCAAGCATTTAGAAGCACTTTCAGAAATGACTCTTTTTAATGAATAAAATCTGCTGAAAAAAAAAAGCTTGTAGCTAGCTAAGGTTCATCGGAAGACTAAAAACAGCAAAGCTGCACACGTGCACACAGAATGTTTGTTTGGTTTTCGTCATTATTTTCTTTGTTGAATACGTGATCGAACGAGTTCTTCTAATTTTCTTGCATCAACAGCAAATTTTCGAATACCATCCGATAGTTTATCATGAGCCATTTCGTCTTCGTTCAACATCCAACGAAATGTTTTCTCATTAAGACGATCATATTTCTTTCTTTCTTGAGATCTTCCTGCAGTTTGATCTTGATTTAAATAAACTTGAAATTGATCTTTATCGTCGATTGATGTCGATGCCAGTTCATCCAATAATTTCGGACTGATTGTTAACAAATCACAACCAGCTAGACCGAGAATTTGCTTCGTATTACGAAATGACGCACCCATAACAACAGTTTTAACATTATTCTGTTTGTAATAATTATAAATTCGTGTCACACTTATCTACGAATAAGAAATTGTCTTCGAATCAAATCAAATTCAATATCGACAACTTACAACACCGGGATCTTGATCGATTTCGAAATCTTTTTGACCTTTTTTTTCCACATACCAATCGTAAATTCGGCCGACAAACGGCGAAATCAATGTAACTTGTGCATCGGCACAGGCAAGTGCTTGTGCAAACGAGAAGATCAATGTCATATTACAATGAATGCCATATTTCTCTTCTAATTCTTGTGCTGCTTGAATACCTTCCCATGTCGATGAGAGTTTGATTAAAATTCGATCTTTCGATATTCCACGTTCTTCATATAATTTAATTAAATGTCGAGCTTTGTTTATTTGTGCATCACGATCAAATGAAATTCGTGCATCGACTTCAGTCGATACACGACCGGGAATAATCTTTAAAATTTCTTCACCAAATGCAACAAAAACATTGTCCATAATATCATCGATAACAGCTTGTTCATCTAATGCCGATGTATCTTTTTCTCGACATTTATCAATAATACTATCGATAATATGACTGTATTGTTTCATATTAGCAGCTGCTAAGATCAACGATGGATTTGTTGTTGCATCGGTAGGCTTATATGTTTCAAGTGATTCGAAATCACCTGTATCCGCAACAATAGTTGTATGTTTACGAAGTTGTTCGAGAAGATTAGACATTTGTTGTTTTATTTTAAGGAAAAAGAAAATTCGATATCTTCAAAATAAAGAAAACAAAACCAATTTTCAACTTATTTATATAATCGATGAAAAGAAAAACAACTCCAAGTACAAAATATAATAGTGAGTCATCTGTCTTTATCATTTATTCGGTTACACATGATTAAATGCAGTCTTATCCTACTTGTGTAACGTTTATGACGAGCTGTTTTATTATATGATGAGTCAAATAGCAATAAAACGTCAGTTGTCGCACTCTTAAAACTAGTCGCGTCGTTTCTTTTTTCAATTGATATAAAAAAAAGGCGGAGAATATTTTTAGCATTAATTGTTTTTCTTGTTGAATCCATAAACAAGACATTTTCCACCGAAAAACATTTAAAAAAAAATGAAAACGAGAGCACAACTCGAACAATTACGAGTGTGTGAGAAAACAAAACAACAACAGAGAAGGCAGCTTTTTTTTTAGAGAAATAAAGCAAATAAGACGAATAATATAATAATAATAATCATAATAAATATAAAGATCGAAGGACAAAAAGAAAACCGATAGAAATCATAATCAAATATACATTTAGTCAATCAACAGGTACCGAGAGAGGAACAGAGAAAGAGACAATACATGCATCCAACAATACTAAATAGAACACGTAAATTTGTTTGTTGTTTTTGATTGTGACATGTTTTATCACTTCTCATTGCACATAAAAGAAGAAGAATAAACAAAAAAGAGTCAAGAAAAAAAAATTCGTTTGTTTAGAAGGCAAGAGACATGAAAACAAACAAACAAACAAACTTTTTTCCAAGGTTAACACAAACACGAAGAAAAAGAGAGAGAGAGAGAGAACAAAGTTGCTGTTGTTTTTTTTTAAATAGAAATTTTACTTCACCGACAAAAGCAACAGAAAAAGAAAACAAAGATAGAGTTAAACATATTGAGATTTAAACAGTTGTTTGCGGAACAGACGAATAATAGCGAAATAATTCACGACGATAGAAAGATGGAATATGACCCTGTTTAACGAAAACAAGTTTCGTATCTTCAACTTCACAATCGATTTGAATCATTGGAACATGATTAGCTGGTACATGAATCGATTCTAAACACAAGTCAATTAAATAAAATTTATGTACGCTTAAAATATATGAATTCTACTATTTAAATGTGTAATCGATGCTGGGAGAATCAACGACATTTTAGGACGTTGTGTTTGATTTGTTACCGTTGCCGGAAGGATCAAATGATCCTGAAGGAGAACAAATATTTGCCGATATTTCAAAAGGAAAACACAAATCATACTCGTTTGAATGAAACAAAATAGAGTGTATCGTTTTTCCGGTCGATAGCATGAATAAAATCGTCGTAAGCTGATTCGTAGCCTTTGTACGGTTGAAGTTGACCTTTAGTTGCTTGGTGTGTTCTGCAAAGACAAAAAAAAACAAAATAAGATAATTCGAATTTTACCAACAACAAACCTTGATGTACGTCGATTGAGAACTGCAAGTTTTCTTGGTATATGTTGTTGTTCATTTTGGTCGGTTACACGTTCGAAATCAGCATTATTCGGTAGACTAATCGAATTCGGCTCGGGTATTATCATCGGTTTGTTTTTATCGAAAGCATCGTCTTTACGATAATGATCTTGTACCCATGAATGTAAATCTCGATTAATTCTAAACAGACATATGAAAATAACAGTTCAAATATTCTGTTCGATTAATATTCGTGTTTTTTTTTTGAAAAATAAATTCGACTTATTTACCGTTGTGAATGCGTTTTATTTATAAACGCTACACATTGCAAATAAGGATAACCTGGTATGAATGTAGAATTGTTATTATTATTAGAATTCCCGCTCCCATCATCGTTTTCGCTACTAGCTACGTAAGAATTATCGTTACTACGACTTGTACTAAGAATCGTACGACCACGAATAATCGATCCATCGGGATTGTAACTCGATTGACGATTGTAGAGAGCGATTGAACCAGATGAATCACCAGATAGAGGAGAAAGTGATCTGAATACGAAGAAACTCGATTAATTTAGTTTTCAAAAAAAAACAATGTTAAAATTTTACTTTAATGTAAATACATTGAACATAACCAAAAGAACAATACCCATTAATATTAATGGTTTACGAGCACGTGGCGAAACGATGTTATCATCGAATTTATATTTTTTTAAGAGATCATTCTGTAAAATAGATAGAAAAAGTATTGTTTATTTGCTTTCTTTGATTTGATCTTAAACAAACCTCCATTTCTAAAGTGTGAACGCGTGTTAAGAGTTTTGTATTTTCGTTTTTTAATTTTTCATTTTCATCAGCTAATTCTTTCACTTTCACTTCAAGATTTTCCATTAACTAAATCAATCGTTCTTATTTCAATGTCGTCTAACTAAGATAACAAACCTGTTTTCGTCGTTTACGTGATAATGATGCCGATTCACGATTTTTAATCATACGAAGATGTTTTTTCAATGCTTCTTCCTATGAAATATTTCAAAATAAAAATTAAAACTAAACAAAATCCTTTCGAATACATACGCTAACATTGCCATATTGAACTTTCAATTGATCAAGTGTCAATGTTGTCATTTCGGCCGTTTGTCCAGGTAATTGCGAATGATTAGTTGAACTTTCCGAACGACGTCGTTTAGCTGGTGGTGAAATCATTGAATTAGATCCATTTAACGCTTTTAAAATTGTTCCAGATGAATTATCAGCATTGGAATGATTTGGATAAACTGTTGTTATACGTTTGACGTTTGTTGGTGCAATGGAATCAGCTTCTGAAAAACGAGAAAAAAAACAAACAAAATCATTTTCTATGGAGATCGTTGATTTCAAACCTGTTTTAACAATAGTTATTGGTGCAGTTGCCGTTGCTAACGGCATTTTGATCACAGGTACTTTGGCAACAGTTATTGGTTTCGACGTAGTTATTATTGTGATATTGGCTGGTGATGGTTGCGGCGGTATTGTATTAATAACTGGTTCGATTTTCACACATTTCGCTCCTGTTGATGCTGTACCACCATAGGATTGAAGTTTCACACAATTAGTTATTTGTTGTTGAGTGTAGTTTGGTGCTGATGTTGTGATTGGTTTAGGTAAAAGTACTGGCCGTTGTTGATTAGCAATGGGTGGTGACGAAGGGACAATATTTGATGAGGGCGGTGGTGATGGATACGGATTTTGAATTGATGATGGGGAATGTAAATCCTAAATTTTGAAAACAAAAAACATAATCGTTTGTTTTTTTTTTGTATTTTTTCGAGAAATTTACAGATTGTTGTTCGGGTAATTCAAAAGCTGCAAAGAGTTCATCAAATGTCGAATTATCCGAATCAGTCAATCCATCAGCCAACATTAACGGATTCTAGAATGATAACATAACAATCAATAAATCTACTTAAATCAATTTACTTGATCGTTAATTAAGGCGTTCAAATCATAACTTTCATTATTTGGATCATCAGAAAGCGGACTATCCATATTCCATGGCCATATGTCTATTAATAAAAAAAATACTAATTCCAAATCAAGGTCGTTTTTGTTTACCGAAAGTATTATTCAATCCGGTAGCAGTCGGTGGTGTATTAGAGATTCGACTGTCAGCATCATTGTCAGTTGCTGGTGAAGTCTATTGAAGAAAAAAAGAAAAAGACAACGTATTTCGTTTAGCAGAACAAAACAAAATTCGTACAGTATTATTCGACGGTGTTGCGAATCCATTAAAAAGCGAGTCGTAATCGATTCCATTCAACGAAATATCACCACTGGTCATAAT
>Ga0209930_1002153_pt1 | contig 24832 bp, 22 predicted proteins | sample ThiBiot_500_biof_2_FD_183948 | JGI IMG/M metagenome (GOLD analysis project Ga0209930, IMG submission 183948) | Wastewater bioreactor microbial communities from Cape Town, South Africa - Thiocy_cont_500_biof (SPAdes) | ecosystem: Engineered > Bioreactor > Thiocyanate-remediating >... | reverse complement strand
TTATAACAACAACATTGACGTCAAACATGTATGTCGGAAATTGATGGCACTACCATTACTGCCTGAACCTTTAATCGAGAAAACTTATGATGATTTAATCAGAAGCTTATCACCCTCAATAAAAAAAAGAAGTGACTGATTTACTTTCGTACTATCGAGAACAATGGTTTGTAAAAGTTCCTACAATTCAGTGGTGTGTACATGGTTTATCGATTAGAACCAATAATAGAGCCGAAGGTAAATGTTTTGTTTAATTATTTTCCTAATATTAACGTTTCATATTTAATTCAGCGTTTCATAGTCGTTTCAATCGTCGTCTTCAAATTTATCATCCTAATATGCGGTCTTTTATAAAATTGCTTCAAGGCGAAGAAAATCGTTTTAATCATATGTTGACGCAATTCAATGCTGGCTTAGGCCCTCGAACAAAACAGAAAAAAACACTTGCTATTCAACATCGTATAGAAAATCTCGATCAAAGATATTATGAAGGAGTCATAGACATTATGGAATATTTAGATGGATTATCATATACAGTAGCTAAACGAAGAAAATGACAATTAATCATTTCTCTTTCTCTTTCTCTTCTCTCTATTAATTGTGTATTCTCTGTGATTATGTTGATACTAAATTGGAAGTAAAGAAGAGTCTATCAATTATAATTTTCGACATTTTTCCTTTCGGCCTTAGTTCAGCACACCATTAACACGTGGTCTTGTTGAAAACTAGATCATAATGATTTTATAACATGTTTTCAAAAAAAAAAAAGATTTGACACACAGTGCTAGAAATCAATTGAAAATCTTGTTAAATAAAAAAAAATGCTTATGCAAGAATAAGAGGATAAGCATCAGATGGAACTTTATCAAAACCTCCACCGTTAAAAACTGGTACTAAGGTTCCTATGACATCATCTTTCATACGAGTAATAGTAAGAATTTGTGCTTTGTCGAAATTAGCTTCATTGAAATAGAAATGATCAGGCGACCATTTGAAACTATGTTCATTACCATTTAATTTCCATTGGATACGTACAGTACTATCTCCATTGATAACATGTGGAGGTGAAGTTAGAGAAACGCGAGTCCGTGAGCTCTTATTCAAAGCGATAACAACTGATAGCGGGTCATAATTCACTCCGAGATTATAATCTCGACAAGATGTTGACCAATTTTTTGGTATCGAATCAAAATATTCTTTGCCTGGTTCACCAATTGCTAAGACTTCATAATGCGTAACCTGTTGAACTACTCTCATACCAGTACGAACAACTTCAGTAGAATAAGATGGAACAGGTGTACTTTTTAAAAAATATATCTCTTGACATGGAAGAATTTCACCACTTTCCAGTCGACACTGTTCCTTAGCATACCAATAATCCAAATGAGATGATGATTGATTCGATTGAATCATTTCAGATGAAAATCTCATATAATTTTTAATTTCAAATGAACTTGCATTCAACCACCAATGTACTGGAAATTGATTGAAATATTCTGTACCATATTTCCAATACGCTGCATATTGACAATCAGATGAGTTAGGAGATGTAGAAGAATCTACTACTAATTGAACATAAAATTTAGATTCAGGCGTGTCAGGCGTTGCGTAAGGAAAATGTTTCATAACATATGCTGCTGCTTGTTCTGTCGAAGTGTAGTTCGATGATCGAGAAGCTCGTTGATTGACTTCATCGATAGCTATAATAAATCCATCGTCGGTTCGAAAAACAATCTGTGTTGGAAAGTAAGGTGGAACACATTGAAAAAATTGAAATTGTAAGAGAAATACTGTTAGATAAAAATACACTCGCATCATCCTGAATCTGTGAAATAAATGATGATGATGAAACAAACAAAGATAGGCATATTAACTGCGCAGTCATTCGTTGATTATTATCTTTGATGAGTCAATGTTTCGTAAAAACTAACATGTTCGTAAAAGAATACTTAAACTATCACTACCATTATTTGCTACAGCCATATCTAATTTCTTATCACCATTAAAATCTCCGAAAAACGTAGAAAATGGATTTGACCCGTATTCTAATTGAAATAAAGCGATCGTTGAGAATGTCCCATTGCCATATCCAAGTAGTACGCCTATACTATTCGTATCCTGATTGGTAACAATAATATCTAGTTTAGTATCATTATTCACGTCCATTGCAGATATAGAGTTCTTAAGTGATTTTGAACCTGATGAAAATGTTGTTAAATTTGTAAAAGATCCATTACCAATTCCAAAAATAATACTAATAATATCAGAATAACAGCTAGAAAAGACGATATCCGGTTGACAATCATCATTAAAATCACCAACAGCTAAAGAACAGGGTGATATTGACGGATTTAGCGAATAAATCATTTGATCGGTAAAAGAAATATTATTGTAGCCTAGAAAAATACCGATACTGTTCGTACCTGAATTGGCTGTAGCAATATCCGTAATGTTATCGTTATTAAAATCTCCGGTAACTAACGACACTGCTTTGGATTCATTTCCTGTCAAAAGTATTTCTTTTTTTACTAGAACAATTTTCATGTCTCCTATGATAACACTAGCACCATCGTTGTACTGATTAGCAATAGCAATATCCATTCGACTATCGTTGTTAAAATCACCAACAGCAACAGATGCACATGAATAGTCAAGTGTATATATTGTTTCAGTTGTAAAGGTGCCATCACCTAAACCAAGAAGAATACTCAAATCCTTTTCAGCTGCATTGCAAACGACGATGTCCAATCGATTGTCATTGTTAAAATCACCAACAGCAACATCGTTGGATAAAAAACCAACTGAAAATTTGATTTGTTTTGCGAAAGAACCATCGCCATGGCCGAGAAGAATACTCACGTCTTCGCTAATAGCATTAGCAACAACGATATCTAATCGACTATCATTGTTAAAGTCGGCAATATACAAAGATGTGGGAAAAGATCCAACTGGATATGTAGTTTGATTTGCAAAAGAACCATCTCCATGACCCAAAAGTATACTCGTATCGTTACTATCCCAATTGGTGACAGCTATATCTAATCGACCGTCTTTATTAAAATCACCAACAGCAACACATGATGGTAGTGAGCCAACGGAATATGTTGTTTGAATTGTAAAAGAACCGTTTCTGTATCCAAGAAGGATACTAATATCATTACTATCTCCATTGGCAACAACAATATCAAGTCGAGTATCATTATTAAAATCACCGACTGCAATCGAGTATGGCATAGAACCAACTGAATAGATTGTTTGATCGGCAAATGATCCATCACCATGTCCAAGAAGCACACTAATATCATTACTACCATTGTTAGCAGTGACAATATCCAATCGATTGTCATTATTGAAATCACCGGCAACAATAGCATATGGCATAAAGCCCGTTGAGTATGTTGTTTGATTTGAAAAAGATCCATCGCCATGTCCAAGCAATATACTAATATCATTACTAAAATAGTTGACAGTAACAATATCAAGTCGAGTATCATTATTAAAATCAGCAACGACAATAGATTGTGGCGAAGAACCAACTGAATATTTTATTGGATTTGTAAAAAAGTATTGATTGTCTACTGCAAAGATATGTATGTTGTCGATTTCGTCGAAAATCATAGCTACCTCTGATTTCGTATCATTATTAAAATCAGCTGAAATCATCGCCAGCGGATATGAAATAAATGAAGATTCTTCTGCACTAGTTTGACTTGCAAACTTTCCGTTGCCTTGTCCAAGCAAGACTACAAGTTCGCCTGTACCGTAATTCGCTACGGCAATATCTAAAATAGAATTTCCATCGAAATCTCCCGATACAATCAAAGCTGGACGTGAAGTGAGAACTGTACTGATTATTATTTGTTGGCTAAAAGAACCATTTCCATAACCGAATAGAAGACCGATACTGTCTGTACCATAGTTAGCCACGATCATGTCCAGATTATTATCATCATTGAAATCTTCAATTAGAAAACAACGTAAACTAGCTCCACTACCAGCTGATTCGCTAATCACATGAACTATTGCTGCTTCATTATATTGCAACAGCACACTCATATCATTGCTAAGATAGTTGACAACAGCAATGTCTAATCGATTGTCCTCGTTAAAATCCCCAACGGCAAGAGATGCTGGAATATAACCAGCTGAATATGTTATTTGAGCTTCAAAAGTGCCGTCATTGCGACCAAGCAGGAGACTCACACTATTGCCACCACCGTTAGCGACAACAATATCCAATAAAGTATCATTGTTAAAATCAGCAACAGCAACGTAGAATGGTTTAAATTTAACTGGATATGTTGTTTGATCGGTAAATGAACCGTGTCCATCGCCGAAAAGAACAGTTACATCATCACTGTAGGCGTTGACGAAAACAATGTCCAATCGTGTGTCATTGTTAAAATCACCAGCAGCAACCGATGCAGGAAATGTGTCAACCGCAAAGAGTTTTTGATCTGCAAAAGAACCGTCGCCGTGACCAAGAAGAACAGACACTGTTTTGTCAATTTCATTGCAAGCGACAATGTCAAGTCGATTATCATTGTTAAAATCGCCAACAACCAAAGATGCAGGAGAAAGTCCAACTGGATATGTGATTTGTTCAGCAAATGAACCATTTCCATGTCCAAAAAGAATACTTATAGCATTGCTATTCCAATTAGTGACTGCAATATCTAATCGACCGTCCTTATTAAAGTCATCAACAGCAATCCCGTTGGGTATAGAGCCAACCTTGTACGCTGTTTGTATGGAAAAAGAACCGTTTCCATATCCAAGAAGAATACTAATAGTGTTACTATCTCCGTTAGCCACGACAATATCCAGCCGACTATCATTATTAAAATCACCTATAGAAATGAATATGGGTGATGAACCAGCTAAATACGTTGTTTGATTTGCAAAAGATCCATCACCATGTCCAAGAAGAATACTAATATTATTACTGGCAGAATTTGCAGTAGCAATGTCAAGATGAGTATCATTATTGAAATCACCGATGACAATAGAGTGTGGCACAGATCCGAGTGAATATATTGTCTGATTTGCGAAACCTTCGTAACTACCAACGAAAATATCAAAGTTTCCAGTATCATAATTGACAACTACTATGTCTAATCGAGAGTCACTATTAAAATAACCTATTCCGACAGAAATTGAAGCATAAGAACCAGTTGCATATGTTCTTGGATCTTTGAAGGATCCATTTCCATATCCAAGAGAAAGAGCAATATTAACGAAATCTTGATTAATAAAAACAATATCAGATCGATTATCTTGATTGAAATCACCGACAGCTATTGCATATGGTGATATGGGACTTGTTGAATAAGAAGTATGATCAATAAACGTTCCATCACCATTGTTGAGATAGATTCTAATTTCTTGACTTCCAAAATTAACTATTATTAGATCGATGTAATCGTTATCATCGAAATATCCTGTTGCTATCGATCGTGGTCGAGAATTCAGTCCAGTTGAAATACTTATTTGTCTATCAAAAGTTTGATTACTATTGCTAAGAAATATTTGAATTTCATTTGTACCATAATTAACGACTGCTAAATCTGTATAGTTATCGTTGTTGAAATCAGCTGTAGCTAATGCAATTGGAAAAGAATCATCACCAGTTGAATATGTCATTGATGATTGAAACTGTTGAGAACCATAATGAATAGTGATACTATGAGTTCCATAATTAGCAGTGATAATATCAGCTATTGAGTCATTATCAAAATCAGCAGTAATCATTGCTATTGGTTTCGATGAATTCGTTGAAAATTGGACACCTTCGACAAACGAACCATTGCCAAATCCGTAAAAAATAATAATATTATTAGTTCCAAAATTAGCAACTGCAATATCGAGTTGAGAATCACGATTAAAGTCATCAACTTGAACCATACAAGGATTCGAATGAAGACCTGTTGAATATTCGATTTTATTTCTGAAATTTCCATCTCCTTCTCCAAAATAGATCGTAATTTTGTTGACTATCTGTTGAGCAATAACTAAATCTGAAATAGTATCATTATTGAAGTCACCAATAGCAACAAATCGAGGTCCGTATTGGTATTCAATTGGCTTCTCAATCATTAATTCAAAATTGAATGGACATTGTTTCTCTGAAGAATAAATGCAGAAAGCTAATTTGAAAATGATCGATGATCGTACCTGTATGTTTTGGTGAAGTCAGACAAATTATTAGAACTCCACTAATAGTTGCTATACCAGTGATGAGAACAAGTAGACTTACAACTATCGAAGCTCGATTTGTTGGCTCGAAAAATGTAGTGTTTCTATAAGAAAAAAAAAGAACAGCATTTTACTGAATATCGTAAATGAAAAACAAAATGAAGTACAAATATGTTGGTACCATTGACGGGTTTGATATCGCATTAATTGTTTCCTTATCATGACTGAAAAGTTGTTGTCTCGTAAGTGATTGTTTCGGTCTAATAACTATATTATCGATTATATTCGTGTTCATCTATATAGAAATAACACTCTGTAGTGTATTTTTTTGTTTATCTCAATGACACACATTTTGCTTCATTACTCATAGTTTTCTTGAGCGAAATGTATCATATTACCGTTTCATATATGTAATTTGCATTGACAAAACGCGTGCCCGTTTCACTTGACTGAATTTCTGTTGTTGATAGGTATGTTAAGAGAAGTAAATTATTTTGTATTTGTAGTGTTAAAATTCGAAGTAAAAAGAGGTCACTATTATATAATTCTACTTATTCGTTTAGTTTTCTAACCAATGTAATTTCGTAATCAAATCAAAAAAAGTAAAAGTTACCGTTTTTTTTTAGAAATTTCATATCATGGTGGCTCTATCGGGATTTTTTGGACTTCTAAAAAAACTAACTATTGTTATTCTTATTTTTGCTGTTGCTATTCCATTACGATATGGCTCAACAGATCCGAAATATATTATATTCCGTCTACTACATTCTGCTTTATCGTTAAAGCATTCACTGATAGCAGATCCAGCTCGACCAACATTAAGTACCGAATATCGAGCATTTGAAGAGATATTACGTTTGAAACCATTGATCAAGATAGATCCATCAAGCGATCCATTAATATTCGTACAAAAGATACGTGAATCTATGTCAGACGGTTCTCTCTATCCCAAATCATCACAGTGTAGTATTACAAAAGAAGTCTTTGAACAAAATGGTCATTCAGTTGATACCTATTGGATCAATAATCATCAGGACAATGTTCAAAAACATACTGATCGTCTTATGATCTATTTACATGGTGGAGGATATTTGGCTGGTGGTATTGATTGTAAGTTTTTAGTTTTAACTCTCGAATTATAGAGAATTTTATGTTTTAGTTTATACTGAAATAGAATGTCATTATTCTCAACTTTTTAATACGACTATTCTTCATGTTGAATATCGTCTATGTCCAGAACATCAATTGCCAGCACCTGTCGAAGATAGTGTAGCAATCTATCGTGCTCTTCTTCATCGTAATATATCACCTTCTCAATTGATATTTATGGGCGATTCAGCTGGAGGTGGTCTCACCTTACTAACCATACAATCACTCATTGCTCATCAACTTCCTGTTCCTCGCGGTATAATTGCTCTTTCACCTTGGACAGATATTTCAGCATCTGGTGAAAGTCATCAACGTAATCGTCTAACTGATGTAATGCTCAGTTTGGACAATCATCAACTAACACTTCAATTATTATTGGGTCCTAATTATGCAGACGTACTTACGAATAGTTCTGATTTCAGTCCTCTGTTCGGTTCATTCAAAGGATTTCCGTCAATGTATATCAATGTTGGTACAGCAGAAATATTAGAAGATGATGCCCGAGGAGTTGTTGCTAAAGCACAAGAAGCTGATGTTGATGTTACTTTTGAAGAAGGTTTACATCTTATGCATGTTTATCCTTCATTTTTTCCGTTTTTTCCTGAAGCAAGAAACACTTTGAATAATATTAAACAATGGATTGACAAACTCTTTGCTTAGTTTTTTTTTATTCATAATTATTAACAAATAAAAAAAAGTATTTTTTTATGTCTACGGTAACTACAAGCACAATATTGATCAAGTAATAATTCGATTTAAGTATGTACACATATGACTTGCTGGTTGTATCGGTATATGTATTCGATAGATAATAAGATGTTGTGATAAGTTTATAAGTAGATAATTGACTTGAAGTAGTTGTTGATCTAGTTTGAATTATTGGTAAAGTTTGAAGATGATTTTTGTTTGTTGTTGTTGTTGTTGTTGACAAAATCTCGTTGTTGAAAAATTGATTCGATATTAAATAAAAATCATAATTTTCTTGTTTAATTATATTTGTTAAATTTGTTAGAAAAATCTTTGATTGATATTTATATAAATTGCATGGAAAATAAAAATTTGTTGCATTATTTTTGTAGACCATTCTTTCGATGAGTTTATTATAATTCATGTTGATTTTTGTTTGTAAACAAATTCGAATTTTTTTATCAGTATTAGAATTTTGTTGGCAAAAACGTTCTATTGTTGAACAAGGCGTTTTTAAATAATAACGAGAATCAGTTTCAATATCTTGTGAAGATGAAGGAACGAAATTATTTGCTATTTTTCCTTGTAATTCAATGTAACGTTGAATAGAGAAAAACCATTGACGATTGTAATCATCATTAAGTAATCGTTCGCTATATTGACTAGCACAATCACTTGAACTTGAACAGATATATAATAATTCTAAATAGGTTTCATTTGAAGACATCATCGTTTCTGTATCAATGATTATCTGTGTATTTATCTGCAATAGAATCTATATATATATAGATGAACAAATGAGCATAGAAGTCCACTTACAAAAATAGATCCTGTCCAAACACTTATGTGCTGCTCATATTCGAGATTAGAAAAAGTTTGTTTCAAAAGATTTCTTCCGATATCAAATTTAATTTGAATTCTTTGTTGTTGATAATCGACACGAACGACAACACCACAATCTTTGCTCGATTTGTTATTTGAAATTAAGAATTTTTGTATTTGTTCTTGATAATGAAATTGTTCGAATAAAAAATCGAATTGTTCTTGTCGATTAAAACAAAACAAATCTGATTGAACAACCACAAGAAAAATTTGAACAAGTAAAACACTTCTTAACAAAAAAAGCATTTTTGTTTTAATGATTGATGTTTTCATTTGAGATATTAAAAGAAATAAATCAAAATCTATGATATAGTATATGACATTGATCAATTAAGAATGATAAAAGTACATTTATGTTCATTCTATTTGAAATTAATAAAACATTGGGTGAGAGAACATGAAATTAATTCAAATACTTTTATTCATAGTATTGTTTGATTTGTATGCAAATTATCATATACATTACAGTTCAATATCGATGGAACGATCATATTATGATTGTATTTATGTTCGAAATACTCTCAATCTCTATGCTGACAGCGTTTTTATAGATTTGGATGCATGGTCTTTAATTCCATATTGTCGAAGACCAACGAATTCATTTGAAAGCAAGGAAAATTCTTGTCAAGGTCAATTAATAAGTTTTACTGATTTACGCGAACAAAATCGAACAGCAAAAGATCTATTCTTTTGGCATGCTTCAATTGATATTTTGAATGCCTATGAAATGTTTCTCGACAATATTGGACACGATCAAGTCTACTGTCGATGTATTCACAATACTAGTTTTGGAACCAATTGTGAATATGTAATCGATGACATGCATGATCAATATTTAGAAGATCTTATTTTAAATTCTCTCGAACAAGAAAAACAATCAGGCAAGAATACATGCTATCGAGGTGCAATTGCAGATAAATGTTCCAATATTCGATGTTTAAATTGGCAACGTATTTGTGATGGATTCTACGATTGTATAGATGGTATCGACGAACAATTTTGTATTGAATTAGAAATGAATACATGTCGAGATGATGAATATCGTTGTCAAAATGGTCTTTGTATTCCATTGGCATTTTCATTCGATTTGATTTATGATTGTCTTGATCGTTCAGATGAATCGTATTTCAAGGCACAATATTATGATGGAGTAGATAATACTGATATTATTATTATTGATACCCCATCAATTTCTCCAGAATGTTTAATAAATCCGTCGATATTCTGTGATGAATGTTCTTGTTTTTCTAGTCCACAATGTTTAAGTCATGTTAGTTGTGGTTCGAAGTATAGTACAAATCCATTTCAACGGCATTTTGTCAACCCAATAGATTTAGATGATTGGCTCGATGCTTTTCAATATCAACATTTTTTATCGTCTACATGTTGGAGGAAAATATTTTGCTCGATGATGATAAGTAATCTATATTTGGACCTGATCGTAGAAGATTCAGTACGATGTGATAATTTCCCAACGCCTATATATTTTCATGATGTTAAAGAAAAAAACAAAAATTCATCTCTCCATCCGAATTTCATGAAACAAACAGCATTTTCATGTCCTTCGAACTTATTCATCTATCCAAATCATCTACCTGATATTCCATATCCATCTAATGTTGTTTTCAAGTATGATGCATCGACATTTTCAACAACTTCAATTATTTTACCAACATATGTTTGTTATAATGGTAAATGGTGCAATGAAAATAATGAACAAATATGTCGTACACTAGATCAACTTGGTATATCTGAACAGAATAATATCGATTTCTTACAGTTTTATACATATGTCAGACGATATTTTTATATGAAATGTCATCCATTGAATTTCTCTTTCGAGGTTAGTTTGAAATTTGCCGTTTTTTTTTAATGAAATTTTTGCTTGTCTTATCTCTTATAGTTGGTAAACAAATCAAAAGATGTATATCAATGTAAGAATTCAAGTCGATGGATTTCTCGATATCGTATTCAAGACGGAACAAACGATTGTCTGTTGAGAGACGACGAAACATTTGGTTTCGATCAAGTATGTTTATTGAATCTAACCGATCGAATGACATGTGCGACAGGTTGTATTCCTCGACGCAATGTTCTCGCTCGAAAACCGGGAGAAGTTTGTGAATTAAAAGAAATTACTTTCATTGCTGCATATTCAATGAACGATGATGATGAATCATTCGCTCGAAATTGGCTACGTAGTGGATCAGGATCATTGCTTGACAATTATCTATCGAAAGTATTTCTCTTTCGAAAAATTTGTGATGGCATTGCACATGATCCGAATGCGGATGATGAACGTAATTGTCATAGTTGGAGATCGACATGCAATCGACTTGATCAAAAATGCAATGGATATTGGGATTGTCTCGATGGACGTGATGAAATTGGTTGTAATATTGAGTTAAACGAAAATAAATATCGATATTGTTTTAAAGAAACGGAATTGACTTTTATTGAAGAAAGTAAACTGGGTGATGGACATATTGATTGTTTGGGAGCGAGTGATGAACGAGATGGTTATTGTCTTCTCAAATATCCACATGAACGTAGTCGACGTTTTCGATGTAAAAATGCATCCGAATGTATTTTCATTGAACAGATATGTGATGGGTATCCGGATTGTCCAAATGGTGATGATGAATTGCCGTGTCCATGGCGAAAACATCTCAATGGACGAGCTGATTGTTCAGTTGGCAGATTTGCTTGTCAAGATGAGAATCGATGTCGAATTCAAGGATATGATCGTTGTCAAATGAAAGCTCGTTGTTCGAACAAAGAGGACATATGGTTTTGTGATTTGATCGATTATCAACAAACTTATCATCCTGTAAAAACAACAGATTTCAATGAATTTCCAATTTATGATCAAGGTTATACGATTTCGAATACAATCGAATCATTACCAACGACAATGAAATCTAAACAAAGAAAACAGACGTAAGTCAGTCGAATGCAAATCTTTAAAATTTGAAATATATGAATTTTACAGAAAAAAACCGTATTGTCATCGTGGTTTACCTGTTAGTCAAACAGTATGCTTGTGTCCTCCGAGTTTCTACGGTGAACAATGTCAATATGAAAGCGATCGTCTATCAATTGATCTTGCTTTTCGTTTTAAAAATCGATCAAATGATTTAACACATGAACCTGAATTTTTTCGTATTATTGCTACACTTGTTAATGAAAACAACGAGGAACGTATTGATCGTGAAGAACTTATCGTTCATTATACTATTTCGAATGTGAGACATTTCTTTTATTTAGTCTATGGAAATCGAAAAAATGAACAACATCAAAATTATTCTGTTAGATTTGATGTCTATTCAATGGATCTCAATTCAATTGAATTCCATTCGACGCAACAATTACCCGTACGTTTTGCTTTTCTTCCTGTCAATCGACTTGCATTGATCATTGACTTAACTAATCATTCGAAAATCAATGAAAGTCAATTACCAGTACCAAATGATGTCTGTCGTTTAGGACGATACGGTTCGCAATGTAGATTTATTGATAATCGTTGTTTTGAAACAAATCAAACGTGTTTCAACGGTGGAACATGTTATCCATTTGATATTCGAATGGAAAGATACAATTTGATTTGTTTATGTCCATCGAAATATTTCGGTGATCGATGTCAATATGAATCTGCACATATTCAACTAGAAATTTCTCGTACAGTTCAACGACAATTAGCACCATCAATCAATATGAATACGATTGCATTAGTAGTTGTTTATTTCGCTGATATTCTAAGTCAAATACCTCAATTGAGTATTCGAGCTCATTTTATCTATTCGAATGTATCATTTCAAACGTCATTAATTATTCATTATTATCGTCAAAGAACACTTTCGGATTTTATTTTTGTTCAATTATTCTATCATGCACATGAAAACGATTACTTTCTTGTTGGTTTACATGCAGATGATAATTTCATATCATACGAACGTACAACCGTTCTAGCCTCGTATAAATGTTCGCATGTTAATGAAATTTTAAATTGGACAATGTACAATTTAAGTACGAATTCGAAACATATCGATCGTGTTAAATTCTATCATCGATGTTGTTATCAACATGATCTGCATTGTTTCTATGACGATGCGTATATGTGTATTTGCGATTCGAAAGGTAAATTCGAATGTTTTCTATTCGATCATTCAACAGGCGATTGTTCATCGACGAAATATTTTTGTTTAAACGATGGCATATGTCGTCATACATCGTTGAGCATGACAAAACAACCATTTATTTGTGCATGTCCTGTTTGTTATTATGGAGATCTATGTCAATTTACGACAACACAATATACGGTTTCGTTAGATGCATTTCAAATAAATTCCTATTTGTTCATTTGTATTTGCATTTTATTTCTCATTGGAATTATTGCAAATTCTTTTGCTATCGATGTTTTTCTTAAAGACAAAGCTTGTCAAGTTGGCAGTGGACTTTATTTACGTACGTTGAGTTTAATTGGCGAAATAAATTTAATATTTTTCTTCATAAAAATGACACAAGTTTATATGAAATGGTCAAATCATATGGTTATATGTCATATTGTTGAATATATTATTACAGCATTTCCATTGATATTCGATTGGTTAGCAGCTTGTGTTGCTGTTGAACGTTTGATTGGTGTTATTAAAAAAACGAGTTTTAATAAAGCAAAAAGTAAATATGTATCGAAATTTATTATTACATCGATTGTTTTCATTGTTATTTGTATGAATATACATGAAATATTCTATCGAGAAATTATTGATGATCCAAAAGGAACTCAACAATCTTGGTGTATTATTAATTATCCTCGTCATTTACAAGGTCTGAATTCGTTAAGAAAAATTCTCAATTTAATTCATTTAATTACGCCTTTTCTAATTAATTTTGGTTCAACGATTATTTTACTTTATTTAACAATTCAACGTAAATTTTCATTTAAAATAACGAATCAACGAGCAAATAATAATGATTATTGGAAAGTAATTCAAGAAGAAATTTCTCTAATAAAACATAGTTTAATCAGTCCATGTCTATTAATTCTATTCGGTTTACCGCGACTTATTTTTGCTTTTGCTTTTGCTTGTATTGAATATTCTTGGCAAGAAAATTTCTATATGATTTCGTATTTCATATCGATCATACCGATGACAGCAGTTCTATTTATTTTTGTTTTTCCATCATCTGTATATTTCAAATTATTTAAACAGAATCGATTTATTAAAATTTTAATATAAATTAGAAAAATATAAAACCCTTTTGGGATTGTTTATACAGTAAAAAAGATATTTTTCGCTACACTATTTAATCTATTTACAACGAATTATTGTCCAAACCATGCGTAAAATGGAACGTATAGATATGTGCATTCGTTTTCGACTTAAAAATGTATCTGATACCTATTTTATTTTCGTTAACAATGGTGACGAATGTACTTTGGTTGTCTTCCCAAAGGAAAAAAATGTTAAATTATTGATCACAAGACTTTACTTTTCTCAAATGCAAATTACAGCCATACCTCGACCTCTCCCTCTCTCCCCCTTGTTCTTGTTTTTCTTTTATTATTTTGAATAAAAATGAGCAATTATAATAAATGACTAGATGACGAAATAAGGATTCGCTTTATTTATCTTCGTTCAACTTATTTTAAAAAAAGAAACATGTGTGTCACTAATGGCTTAGTTTTTCGAGAACAAAAAGAAACAACATTAGATAATTGCAGTTCTCATTCAGTAGTTTTCTTCGAACATGAAAGTTGTTCCACAAGAAACTAAATCGCACAAGTCGATACGCAAGAATCGAAATGTAAGTTGTAAAGATTTATCTGTGATCGATATAACTTTATCATACATATAGAGTTCATTGAAACCAACTGCTCGAAATTATCAAAACAGGAGAGTTAATCCAAAGCAAATAAAGGATGTACCTTTCAAAAAGGCAGTAACATCCAAAAAGAAGATGGTCATTTTTTTCAGTGTATTGTCAGCTTTGCTTTTAATTGGTGGAGGCGCCGCAGCTGGAATTGCCGTATCTGTTTTAACTGGAACTGAAACAACTGCGTCAACTACAACTAGTACTAGTAAGTTAAATGATTTATTTTTAATTTTCATGCTGATTCTGTTCTTGCTCATTATTAGCAGTGACTACGACTACAGCAACAACCACTACAAGTAAGCAGTGATGTTCTTTACGACTTAACTAATTTGTTTTTCTTATGGAAATAGCGACTACTTCAGAAACAACTACAACGTCAACGACGTGTGAGTACCATGAAAGATATTTCTTTCACTGATAACTTATTCTATTCTTTATTAAATTTTAGCTTCGACAACAACTTCAACAAGTGAGTTTGACTCTCTTTTGGTTTGTTACGAAATTTATTTTTATTCGAATTCGTAGCTACAACAACAGCAACTACAACAAGTGAGTTTAAATCTCTTTTGTTTTGTTACGAAATTTATTTTTATTCGAATTCGTAGCTGCAACAACAACAACTACAACCAGTGAGTTTCACTCTCTTTTAGTTTGCTAAGAAATTTATTTTTGTTAAAAAATTCATAGCTTCGACATCAACGACAACAAGTAAACAAATGCCCAGTAATATAAACTAATAAATACATACTTTTGATTTGTAGCTACTGCTTTACCAATTCATTGGAATTCAACAAGTTCTACTGTGGCTGGGGTTACAGCTGCAGCTGGTAACAGTGCTGATAAACTACGGCTACCATATGGTTTAGCAATAGATTCAATGAACTCAATTTATATTGCTGATCGACAGAATCATCGAGTACAGAAATGGACTTTTGGAGCATCGAATGGTATAACAGTAGCTGGAAATTCCGCTGGAACATCCGGCAATACTTTGAGCTCTTTAAAAGAACCATGTGAAGTCATACTCGATCAAAATAATAATTTATATGTAGCTGATACAGAAAATCATCGAGTCGTACTATGGCTTGTCAATGCAACTGCAGGAACAATAGTAGCTGGCACAGGTACGGCAGGAGCTTTATTAGATGAACTCAATCGTCCACATGGTTTAGCGCTTGATTCATCAACGGGCACACTTTATATAGCAGATTACAACAATAATCGTGTAATGAAATATTTATCAGGTGCAACGTCGGGCACAGTCGTAGCTGGTGGAAATGGAAAAGGACTCAGTAGTACGCAATTATCGGGACCTCTTGGTATCTCTCTTGATTCAACTACAAATAGTATCATCATTGCTCAGAATGATGCTCACAATGTTGTTCGATGGTCAATTGGGGCTAGTAGTTGGATTCTGATTGCTGGTAGCACCAATGGAACATCAGGAAACGTGTCAAATCTACTTTGTAATCCTACATATGTTAAACTAGATTCAATGTATAACATGTATGTGGGTGACAGATGTAATCATCGAATTGTTCATATTCCGTACGCTCAAACTACTTATACAACGATTGCTGGAGTTACTGGCACGCGTGGTAACAGCTCGGTTCTTTTAATTAATCCTTCGGTGGCTATTATCGATTCACAATTCAATATTTATGTTGCAGACAATGATAATCAACGTATACAAAAATTCAATCATTACTATTAAAAACTTCTTTTTTTTCTAATGTTTTTTCTTTCTAAAGACATGCTTGATCAATTAAATATAGACGCATTTTATCAATATAGGGCGTTTCTATACATATTTTTCTTTCTCACTCTCTCTCTCTCTCTCTTTCATTTATTCAAACTAGGCAAGCGTAACCACGTCTTATATTAATAGAAGTTAAGAGCAACGTTAACGTGTATATTCAAGATGAAACCATCTGCTTCATTTATATTCTTACATTTGTTTGTACTAATAAATGCTATGAACAATTATTCACCGGGGACATATTCATCTGATAATGATCCTGCCAAATTACCAATACCAGCAGTTTCTGCAATCCCATCATGTGTACCGGTTGCTTGTATACCAGTACCATGCATACAAATGTCAACTTTCACTATACCCACTTTCACGATGCCCAATGTCACAGCACCTACTTTTACAATAGAAACTGTAACTCTACCAACTTTTACTGTACCCACGTTTACAACAGATACTATCACAATACCTACGTTTACAACAGTTACTATAACGACACCAACGTTTACAACATTTACAATAACTGAGCCAACTTTTACAACCCCTACATTCACAATACCAACAGTTACAATAGCGACACCAACGTTCACAACTTTTACAGTAACTGAACCAACTTTTACCACTCCCACATTCACAACACCAACATTTACAACACCAACATTTACAACAATCACAATCACAATCACAATAACAACACCAACATTCACAACTTTTACCGTAACAGTACCGACATTCACAATAATGACTGTAACTGTAACAATGCCTACTATTACAATACCGACAATAACAGTCACTTGTCCTCCACAACCATGTGTACCACAACTATGTCTATCAACAGTCGACAACTATTATATTCAATTTTATCTTTCTCTCAATATATTCAATGGCAATATAGTCGATGCTCAACTTGCTACTCAATTAACATCAATCTTTATCAATGCACTTGACATATCATCGGATCAAATTAACATTACAATTATTGCTCATACACCAGGATCACAGACTATCACAAGTCAAGTTCGTTTTTTTAGTACAACGAGTATATCTGCTGAGAGTTTATTGATATTAACTCAAACACAATTGGCTGTTGCAAACTCAAAACTTCGACAAGCAAATCTTACTTCACAATTGAATCAAAATTCTGTGATGAATATAAGTCGACATAACATTTATTCAAAACGTGCATTTCAAGAATCTCTTAGTCTACCCAACGATTCATCCAAATCAGGAACAAAACTATCCATTATCTTATTAACATTAACAATATCATCAGTCGCTATATTTCTCTTATTCATTATTACAGCAGTCTTCATGCGTAAACGTAAACAGGACGTTTATGAACCGATCATTCTTTAAATTCAAATAAATAAATAACTAAAAACAAAAAACGAAGAAAGTCTTATCTCCGATTTGTTTTCTTTCGTTTTCTCTTCATATCTTTATCTATTTGCACCTGACACGATATCATGGCATATTTTCTCTAATATAAACTAAACGAGTAGATATTAGATTTTATTGTTCGAAGAGAAACATGGTTGTTGATATTGTTGGAAACATTAATTATTTTAGTCATTCGATCGATGGATGTCCTGCTTGGTTTGTATCATCTGCACGACCAGCAGAACTTCGATCGAACTTTGAACGTTCTCCTGTAAACGTCAATGTTCATGATTTACGTGACAAAGAGGATACGGTCAGTCTTGAAACGAGTGCCTTCGAATTGGCTAAATATACTGGTTCTGTACAAACGGTGTTCGAAGAAGGTAGTGAAGCACAACAAACCTACTATCAAGAGATCAGTGATATGTTCAAGAAACGAACCGGTGCTTCTCGTGTATTTATTTATCACTTCAGTTTTCGAGCTCGTAATCAACCATTTGCCGATGAAAAATTAGATGAAAATCATCGAAATCCTGTACTCTATCCTCATATTGATCGAGATCGTGATGCAGTTCATGCAGTGTTAGAAAAAAAACTTGGCCATGACGAAGCTGAAAAATTAAAGAAACATCGAATTCAAATGATCAATGTCTGGCGTCCTATAGGTCCCAATCCAATTACAATTCGACCATTGGCGATTTGTGATTATCGTTCAATTGATATCAAAAATGATGTTAAACCAATGACAACTCTTCTTGTTGATAGTCATGTTACAGCTTACACTTTAGCACGTAATGCCAATGATAGTCATCAATGGTATTATGTAAGTAATATGCGTTCCGATGAAATGTTTCTTTTCAAACAATATGATAGCAATCCTGATGTTGCTCAATATGCCTTTCATACAGCTGTTGAAATTGCCGATCCACCAGCATCGAACGAAGAACAGCAAAGTCTTGAAATTCGTTGTTTACTCTTCTATGATGATTAAGGAGAAAATAAAATAAAGCTCATTTACGAATTGAACAGCATTGAAGCTGTTTTTTATATTTAACAATCGATTTGCGAAATTTATTTTTATAGAATTCAGACAGGAGAATAAATACAACAAAATAAAGTAGAAAAGAAGAAATATCCAAGTATCATCCGCTGATGCCATACATTTCGAAATAAATAGTAGAATTAATCGAGGTAAAGTTAAACTAATTAAAATAATAAATTAGATGCAAGTAATAAATGTTTATGTTCTTAAATTTCTTAGCATACGTGTTTGTTGACGAGATTTTGTAGAAATCAGAATAATAGATGATACAATACTGATAATGAATGGAAGAAAAAAAAATGAAAACTATGCACAAGAGGATTGTATGCTTGAAAAATAGTGGATGAATACGTGACAATACACCATATCCTAGTTATTTCATCATCATCTTTTTCATCGATTAAACGTCAATGAATAGGATCATGTACACTAGTACCAATGATGATTACTAAAAGAAAAACAATAATCCTTTTTGCTAGTTGTCTACTAATATATCAGCAGTTCTGTTTATATTATTTGTATAAAAAAAAATGATTTGTATTACTACGAAATTCAGATATAACAGCAACAAATAGAATCGATGGTTCATTTTAGCAACTACTATTAGAAAGAAATGACAGAACAGAACATTATACGTATATTAGATTATCAATCATCGAAATATCAATATGATTAATGATGTATTTGTTGATATGATGGAGAATGATACATATTTGCCCAAATATGAGAAAGACAAACTGATGCATGAAAACGGAAAAAAATCTGAAGTGGCGTAGCAATAGCAGCAATAATTGACCACGGTATAATATGATAGAATGCTAATTGAAATGGATTTGCATCATGTTTTGTTGTTGTTGTTGTTTCTTCAAACCACAGACTTAGATCAACCATAATTAAAAGAGTGATCATTTCACGTCCTGGATAAGCATATTTATTTGTTGGTTGCATATGTTTTCGTAAGGCAACAAGAATAAATAATGCTTGACAAGTACCTTCAATAAATCCTAAAACAATTACAGCTGCTTTAACATAAGCCACCCATGTTGATGTACTCAAATGACTAATAATAGCAAAAGCACTAAAAATCGAATCCAAATAAATGCCTATCAAAGAAATAATAATAAGAACATCATCGAAACCTATAAAAATAAATATTCATTTTTGTTTAGCTTTCATGTTTATCTTCTATTTACGTGTTGTCATTGAACGATATTCTATTTTTCTAATTTTAATTAACGTCCATATTGTTGTAAACAATGAAAGAGCCAATAGAAATAGATTTAGAATTTCAATAATAGCTATACTATAATCTATCGAATGTTGTTGATGTGATATTTCTGTTGAATTAGTCGAATGAACATTGATGTCATGTTCGGGTTTATGTCGAAATATAACATAAGCAATAATTGAAATGATTGTACAAGAAAAAACCATCATTCCAAAAAAGAGACCTTTGATTGATGCATGACAATTCAATAGAAATATATTTTTTGTTGATGCTTTATCCGATATTCTATGAGCAAATGTTTTGCCAATATTTTCCCAGATAAGAAAGAATAACTAGAAAAAAAAACAATAATTAAATGAATAAACGCAAGAGTATTATTTACTGTAAGAGACATAAGACTAAATTCAATTGTACATGGATATAGAAAAGCTTTCAATTGCATATAACCATTATGAATAAAAATTGTTATTGGATATCCATCAGTAGCTAATTTGAAACATTTCGGATCGAGCATTAATAAACGATGAACATTTGTTGTCTCTTTTATTTTTCCATCGCCATATTGTGCTGAAATGACTTCATGACCAGTGTATTCTGTAATTTCAGATTTTGTTTCAATGACAACCATACGAAACCTATTGAATATTTTCTTACAAAAAAAAACAAATAAATTTGATAACTATAGTCTTACCATACACATAAATTAGTAACTACTATATGAATAACAGCTAATCGAGCAAAACTCTCGTGAGCTCGAATAATGAGCTAAAGAAAATTCTATATGAATTATGATTTTTTAGAGATGAACAAACATTTGAATGTTTGAAAATAAAGAAAAATTGAAATAAACTAAATATTAATCTCGATAGATCATCGAAAATAGCTGTCCATCGTATACATGAACGATTTTCAAGATTACTTAAAATCGATAGACTCGCATGAACTATTGTACCAAGACAAAATACTAAACATATACTCTCAAAAGCATGCGTATGTATATCTTATTGAAATTCTTACTTCCAAGACCTGCTCGAGTATAGAGACCACCGGCAGTTGAATGATCATCATAATTATAACCGATAACATGTTGAACGATACTATTCTTTCTATCTCGTATGTAGCTTCGCAAATTTTGTTTTTCAGTTGTATTGAGAGCACGACGACGATTTAACGAATCACTTAGAAACATATTTCGATGACAAAATTTATCGTTTTTTTTTCTAATCTTTCAAATTACCGATAGGAAATTCCTCGTTTGACATTCATCTGTTGATCAACAGTTTCTATTTGTTCATTATCACCATCAACAGATTGATCTTCTTGGTTATTCTCAATTAATTCATTGACATTTGTTGATATTAATGAACATTCTAATTGTTCGATATTATTATCAATTAATTCAGTTGGATTGGGAACTCGATTTTGATGACGAAATATATCAACAATAAAGAATATCATCCATATTATAGATATCCAAAATAAACATGCAAAATAGATCTGAAATCAAATTTAGGTCGATTTTTTTCTTTCGATAAATTATGCAAATATTATTTACTTCTGTTGAATATTTAATAATTTCTCCATCTTCTCCAGTTACAATCGCATGAGAAATCGAGAAAGCTACACCAACAATGAATACAACTAGAGAATAACTCATCGTCTATCAATTATCGTACAAGAATAAGAAAAAAATGTCGCCTACTTAAACCATAAAGAATGCTGAACATTTTATACATATCAGCATCTTCATATTTGATTCTAGATTTTTAAGAAAAATAGTCAAAATATGAAATGCATATCATATCAGAAATTCTATACCTTTTTTTGAATCCTGCATCGATCAATGCATCTTCATTTGCTATCAAAACAGTGTTTGTTTCTGTCATGATTACAATAACATATTAGAACGAGAATAAAATACAATTTAACCTATAAATTTTCATTCCTGTGAATGTGCTCTTACAAAACATTTGTTTTCATTAAAATAAAAGATAACGCGTGTAGCTGGGCATTCATACTCATACTTATGCGAATATCTACATCTGTATCTGTCACTGTTAATAATTTTTATTTTTTTAAAAAACATCAAAGTACGAAAGAGAGAAAAAAGAGCTTTTTTTTATTTATTTGAATTAATGATAGCCATAATTATTCCAATTAGAGTAGGTACAACACACACTATGATGCAGAGAATGGTGCAACAAATGTATAGTCCTTTCCGTGAACCACCAGTTCGTACGGGTGTGGGTTGTGAGTACCTATTAGATTGTACAATGGTATTTTGTCGTGAATATGTTGTAGGTGATGTGAGTCGTTGTATTGGACCATAATAAAATGTTTGCAACCATTCTTGCTTGTATGTCATTATTTTATTCACTCGATGTATTCGTCCAGCAATAATAATTGAGTCAGCGGCCACTATTCGATTTTGTACTTCATTAATTTTATAGAATTCATTCCCGCAAGTAATACAAAGAGCGTCAATTGGAAAAAAGACTTTGTTGCGTAATATATCAGGACTAATAGTACGACAGAGAGCTACAAGTGCGTCTCGTTCGCTACTGGATAATCGTTGCCAATTTTGATAAGATGTAAAACGTTGAATATCATTATCATTAGTACAATCAATTACTATACAGACACAATTAAGATAGTACATTAATCGAGCTATATCATTATTTGGAACATCTACTTTTACACCAAATCGTTCGACTTCAATTTGATTAGCTTGTATGATTGCAGCTGCATCCATTATTTTGTTTCAATATGATTTGCCATCTATATGTAAAACAACTATTTATATACGACCATTTATTATTAATCATCGTTGACTATTTGGTTGAATTTATTTCCAATGTATGTATATGCAGCAATAAAAAGGTAGGTGTTTTTATGTTACTTACATTTTTCTACGAAATTTGAAGAGGACAAATGATGACTAAAATTGTGTTTTATTTGTTCTCTTATCAAATTCCATTACCCATTGTGCCAAAATTCATTAAAGAAAGGAAAAGAAAGAGAACCAACAAATGGCGCACAAGACAAATTGAACATAGATAAACAAAAGAAATCAATTGGCAAACACAAGTAACTCGATAGCTAAACAATGGATCATATCTAAGACGACACAAATGGCACTAGTCCTTGATCAAGAGTTATAAATAGTGAGACGAATTGGAAATGAGAGCAGTGTTAGCGAGCGCATCGCATCGATGAGTACTGTTGTTACAGAGTATATACTACGCGACGGTGTATTGAGTTAGTAGGGTTAACTAGTGTAAAATATAGCTGACTACTTCTCTCTCTTTGGAATTCGAACAAGTCAAATTCAAAATTCTCGCTCGCTCACCTCGCTGTATTATTGTTAGTTACGCACTGATTGTTAAAGATCGCGTGCATTGCTAAAATTATTCATTTCAATAAAATTTCGAGTGAACGTACGTTGAATACGTTACTCAAATTAAAACACTCATGTATAGTGTTTATTCTCAAAGAATCGGATATCGATTCTACTCGTGTAAGCTAATTTACTTGGGCCATAAATTACTTACACGAACCAATAACGGAAAAGGTAGGAACTCACACTTAGAGTCTTCGACCTTAACTCTTTTTCTGTTACACCCATATCGAGAAAATCCTGCGATAATCAGTGAAATCGGTGATTTTTTTCTTTCCTTTTCTAACTGTTAAATAAAATATTAATTCAATTCACCTCAGCTTCGATCTGAGTTGCCAATGTTGTCTTCTAGCATTAGTTTTTACTTTGCTTATGCCCATGAATTGTTTTCATGCTTAGATGTTGAGATATCTTAAACGATAGAAAGTGGATTTGAACATGTGAACTGATTTTTAAGAAACTTTTATACATACTGTTCAGCCATATATGAACACATTCATTATCAGTTTGTAGACTGAGTGTGTTTGAAGTGTATTCGTATTATGTATGTCATTCATAGAGATTGAAAGATATTTTCTAGTGAGCGGCAATTAATATATCCACTGTTATTTATGACCGCGCACAAAAATATTTCGATCGAACAACTCATGTTTCATTTCAGTCGGTCTTTGAGAGTTTTTGTTCATAAAATTTTCATTGAACGAAAATCAAGATTACGTAAAACAATGTTATCTTTATTTGAAATTTAGACTAATTTGTATTTTATTAAAAACAGGCAACAACTACATATCTCGTCCAACAATGAAATAGAACATCGAAAGCAATACAATAAAATGGAATACGTTCAAGCACTGTGATACCATTAGAAATGATCAGCATAACTTCACCATAATTGATGTACAAAGTCATATTATGAGTTATATACATCCATCCATAGGACATTTTAATTGAGAGCGCGTTTGGTCGCAGCAAACTCTGAAATCGTGTTTACACTCAAAAAAGTGCGTTTGATGTTTACATGGGTGTGCGTCATTTTTATCCTCTTATGAAATTTTTCAAGAAAATGTAAAACGGAACTAACTTATACATCTTTGTTTTTTTTTTATTAAAATTATTTTGTTTGTATTGTTGTCAACAGTGAAGCTGTTGCACTCAAAATTCTCTCGTGGAATTTTTTTCTCTTCCTATTTTTGTCATGCCCAATACAAAATCATTCACATGACGCATTCTTATGCATATGTG
>Ga0209930_1002150_pt1 | contig 24894 bp, 23 predicted proteins | sample ThiBiot_500_biof_2_FD_183948 | JGI IMG/M metagenome (GOLD analysis project Ga0209930, IMG submission 183948) | Wastewater bioreactor microbial communities from Cape Town, South Africa - Thiocy_cont_500_biof (SPAdes) | ecosystem: Engineered > Bioreactor > Thiocyanate-remediating >... | reverse complement strand
ACAATGGCTCAACTGATCGTCAAGGTTATCGAAGGAAAAAATTTGAAGAAAAAAGATTTATTTAGTGAAAACGATGCCTATGTCAAATTATATCTCGATGATAAAAAGCAAAAACAAAAAACATCTGTTCAACACGATTCGAAAACTCCTGTTTGGAATGAAACTTTCATTTTGTAAGATTTACAATTGCTTTTCTTCTTTTCTTTTTTTCTCACTGATTGTTTAGTAATCATACACGAGGACAAGATATTCTTCATATTGGTGTTTATGATAAAGATTTAATTTTCGATGATAAAATTGGTTCGACAGAAATCGATTTACATGAATTATATGATAAAAGTAGTTCTTTCTTTGTTTTTTGTTCGAAATGCAAGTTGTTTGATGTAAATAGAACATATTGACCATTGGTACAATCTTCCATCGAGATTTAGTGGCTCATCGAATGGTCAACTTCATCTAATTCTCGAATATCAACCACTCAAATTTTAGTTACTATTCTTCTTCTTTTTTTTTTCAATTCATTTCTGAATAAAAGTTTCTTTGAACATTTCTCATCTTAATCAATTTTATTTTCGTCTCGGTACTCGTTGTTGTTGTTGTTCTTCATCAGAATTGAGTTGAAGCGAAGGAATTTACTCGAATTGAATATTTTGAAATAAAAATGAATTTGGTAGAAAAAGAAAAAGAGGAAATGAAGTCGTCGTACAGCTTTCTGTTGAACAAGTTTCAATTGTTTGATTTGTTGTTGATTATAAATGGAAATGACTTTGCCTTGCCTTCCAGTTCGATCGGATCGATGAACATACGATTCCCAATCTTGTGGTGGCGAAGTCAAAATAACGAGATCAACTTGAATTTGCTCGACGAAAATTCTTTGAAAAGAGAAGAATTTACTTGAAGAACATTGTAACGAAATAACACTGCAGAGAGAGTATCTAGTTGTTGATTCTCTTCTGAAGGTGAAACGTATATTTGTGAGTAGTACCTTGTGATAGCTAAACACTATCTTTTTATTGAGTTAGAATATATGAGAAAATATAAATGTGAAAAGAATAAGACTCCACGGTACAGTTCTTGTACACGTCGTTATATATGTTTCTCTGATATACCAGAGAGAAGAAAAAAAAAGATTATACGGGAGGAGCGTAAGAGAACCGAACACTTTGTGGCGTAGAGAAAAAGAACGACGTCAGAGAAGATTATGATCTTGAATCTATCATTATCATAGTTCCTCATCAATCCCATAATCGTTATTCCCTTTTCTGAAAGAAAGGGTCATATGGCGAAAATTCGCTGTAAAAACGAAAATAGTTTGTCTGTCCAAGCCAATCAGATTTCAGTTCTGGAAGACTCAATAATAAGAAGAACCGAGAGCAACTTCGATAACATACCAGGGGTAATTAGTGACGAGGAGTTCGAATATGAGGTTAATTATTAATGTATTTATAAAATAGTTATTGAAATTTTAAAAGTATACTGCCTTTTTCTAAACAATTAAAAAAGACTGTTGTCAAAGAAGAAAATCAAACAAGTTGCTCAGAATCTGTTACTCGTATAAAAGTGTTATACATCGGCGTCAACACTGAAAGAATCGATATCGTAACGCTGACTTTTATGAAACAGTGAAATATTAGATCATCAGAATCGATTCAAGCGATAAAGGAAATCTAAACTCAATTTATGTCCACTAATTATTATTATTGCTTTCTTTTCAGAAAAGGGCCTGCGAATCCATCGGATGAGCGCTACCTTGTAAAAATATCGTTTGCTTATTCATGGTTACTTCGTTTAATAACAATCTCTATATTGTAAAAGAAAAGTATACGTAGCATGCAATCTTTAGAATTTTCTATTGATCAATCAGTTTTGGTCAGCCTTCTGCTTTCTGCATATTTGTTATGTTTTTGTCAAATAAGGAGTTCTATTATGTCAAAAAAAGCCGTTTGTTTATATTTTTGTCACTTTGGCTAAAGTTTTCGATAAAAAACTAAGTAATTAGATCAGGTACACTCGTTAGAAAAAGACCAATTACAATTATCTCAATAGTGTTAACTACTTTTATTACATTATAAAGACAAATTAATCCATTCTTGATTGATAGCCATATTTCATTTAAAGCAGCTGATAGATCTTCTCTAATAGAATTTGATACATCAACCATAGTTCGAAATGCATCGCTCTGTCGATGAAGTGTACCATAAGAAATGAGACCAATTGATAAAAACACGATGGTGGTGAATATATGAACAGAAAACCAACGGATAATCGTTGATATTTGTGAAAACATTGTTTCAATCAGATATGGTAGACCTTTCGATGAGTACGAACTGATACACTTATCAAAACTGTCGAACGAAGTTTGATTTTTTGTTGTTAATAATATTTTTCTTTCACATTGAACTATAGTGTAATACCATTCGATCGAATATATCACGATAAATGCTATAAGTAGTGGCGTAACCAAGGGCGGGCATGGATGGGCACCGCCCAACCACCGAGGCTATTTGCCCAATCACCAGGGTGGCCAAACCTCCTGATTTAGTCAGGAGTCTCCTGGTTTTTCACCCTTTCTCCTGATAACTCCTGACTTTCAAACTTTCAGAATTTTAATTTTATCTATATTTTTAAGCACTTAAGAAGATTTGAGACAATATCGAACTTAGCTTAGGGACAAAAGAATGGAATATTTTAGATAGCTCTTGTCTTTATCTCGCAAGTAAAGGACAACAACTCAAATGAGTTGTGTGATTAAGAAACAGAATTATTCGAGTAATAACGAACAATTTTGTTGAACCTCTTAATACAAGCATATGTCTTGTCAGTAGAAAAAAAGATATACTGGCTGAGAAAGGTTTGATTAGAGTGCATCCTTTTAATTCCACGATTATAAAAAGTTAAAACTAGAAAATTCCCAAAAATGAAAGTATAATAGAAATTTGCTTATTTTTATCCAGCGTCAGAATCGGCTTAGACAGTTTAACATTAGTACTCATCATACCTAATTGCTGTCATATTTTTCTCTAATAGAAACACTTTTTGTAGTATTATTCAACGCACATTTGCCAAAAACTGATCATCACGATAAAACTAATATTGCATAAATACAGTATTTCCTATAGATAAACTTCATTCTGGTAATCCTATGTAAGATTTTGTTCATTTCTAATCATTGCATCACAATTTGAAAAAATTCGAAATTTATTACATTCTCGTTAATATTGAAGTATTATTATCAGCTAATAAACATGATTCACGCACACTAAAAACCGCAACTGTATTTGTTCGTGTTTTCTAGACATGTCCCTATTGCAAAATTCAAAAAACTTATCATATATTTCATAAATCGCAAAAGAAAACTTACTGATCTTTCTCCTGATTTTTTGTAGAAAACTACTAATAAAGACAACTACGCGTAATACTATGACAGATACTCGATTGAGTGATTTGTGTGTTTTAGCGGTTGAACGCGATTTTGATATCAATTTTGAAAAACTTATAAACGATTTTGCTGATGCACACAAAACTGTAGAATTTTATTTAAGTAAAGCTGTAATTCTTCTATTTTTTTAATAAACAAGCAAGTTACTAGTTTACAAAATATTTTAATAATAAACACACTTTGCATGTGTGCTCTACGCAAAAGAATATCATGTCTCACTAAAAATAACCTTTTCCAAAACCTGCTAGGGCACCGCCCAACCACCCGCCAAATCCTGGTTACACCACTACTTTGACAAGAAGCTATGTCTGGTCGAGGTCAATCATAACATCTTGGACGAGCGACTTCTGAACATATTCAGACAATGGAGGGGAGACGAACGATGGATTTTGAACTATTTACAACTCGTTCCAATATGATACAAGGACAAAAACAAATGATTGAAAAAGCCAATGAAATTTTATTTCCGAACTGAAATTATAAATTGTATTTTTTTCTTTCGATTTCCAATGACACAACTGATTGTCAAAATGATCGAAGGTACAAATTTGAAAAAGAAAGATTTATTCAGTAAAAATGATGCATACGTTAAAATATATCTTGATGATAAAAAACAAAAACAGAAAACGTCCGTACAACATGATTCCAAAATACTTGTTTAGAATGAAACATTTGTTTTGTAAATTTCGATTTCAAATAGTTATTTATTTTTGTTTTTCTTTTAAATTGATTAATCGTATCAATGGATAGAATACTTTCTATGTGCCTGCTTAGAACAAAGATCTCATTTTTGTGTACTCAAAAAGTGAATACACTATCAAATCGGTCTGTATGTCCGTCCGGCCGTTTACACGATAATTTCCTAACGGAGAGTCCTATTGTCATGAAATTTTATACACAGTTTTGTCTCATATATATCTCGGTCGAGTTCGAAGATGAGCCCCAACGGTCAAGTATTTCCTGGTTTACAGCTCAAAACATCACTTTTCCCCCATGATTTGATGGAGATCCTGGTAATTGACAGTTTTCTCTAAGCTAATATTTTCTCGTAGCTGCGACAAAACTCATACTATTATACACCGTTCGATAGAGAATTTCATGCGCTACAAAATCATACTAAATAGTATAGATAGATCTATAATGACGAAAATTTCTTGCGCACAACACATTTTCAATACTACCAAAAATTCGTAAATTTAGACATAATATCGGAGTAAATTGCACGTTTTGTCATGGAATCGATACGAGTTTCTCTCACTAGATAGAACTCTTCATAGGGTATCGTATGATATCAAAACATAGTGAAAAATATGCTTCTTTGAAAATTTTATCCTTCTGGTACTTCTTACTAAGCCAGAAAAACTCATCATATTTTGACAGAAAATATGCATTTTCTTAGAATAGAAAGATCAATTGGTAAATTAGGGTCTAAAACACAGTTGAAGTAGAAACAGAGATTAACATAAAATATTGGCACATATCTTTCCCTCACATTCGCCCTCCACGATCTCGAACACCACCATCGTTTCCCTCCTCTCTACGGTCTCTCAACCAGCCTTCCTCGCCTTTACTTCATCATCACTACCGAAATCTCTAAGGTTCACTTTTTGAAGTACACATAACGATCGGATTTCAATCCGATGTTTCCGCATTTATCTATGATAAAATTGGATCTCCAAAAATGAATTTGCATGAATTATATGAAAAAAGTACTGTTGCCGCTGTTTTTTCTTTTCTTCTATCGAAATATAATCCGTTTTTCATAAGAATAGTTTCTGAATAAGATATATTGATCATTGATTCAATCTTCCATCGAGATTTGGTAGTTCATCGAATGTTCAACTTCATCTAATAATTGAATATAAACCGCTCAAGTTTTAGATATTGATTATTTCCTTTTTTTTCGAATAAAACAAATATTTTGAGGATTCGAGTTTGTGAAATTGGATTTATCCATACTTCACCTATCGATCGATAACCAATCAAATTACAAATATCTAACACAATCGTTCGTCGATCATTGAATTGGTCGTCAGTCGACTTGTTCGACACAATCGTTCGTCTTGTATTGAATGAATTCATTGTTGTTGTCTTATATAAAACTCGATGATATCTAGACGAAAATCATCAAACATCGTGCATTCTTAAACACTTTATTATTTCAGATTACTGTGTGATGGCTGCTACGTCGAAACAAATTCCAGTGGATAGTCCGCACAGTTGTTCTTGGATGAGTTTTATGTATGCAGTCGAAGCAAATGATATTGAAACAGCAGTTAATGTTTGTTGTCATTGTTCGTGTATAAAAATTGTATTAAACATCTTTTCTTTACAGATATTAAACAAGGAGTTATCTACTGCTGATCCAAATAATGAACAACAATTAATCGGCTGTACAAAATATGCAATTAAATTTTTATTTCGTCATGAAAAGTATCAGTGTATGTAAGAAATATGTTTTGATATTTTTTACAGATATTTTCTTTCAGTCGTTATTGAACAATGTGACAAGCTAAGATTATTACATTATAACATTGAAGATGATAAAGAAATACACTTTATGGAAATGTAAAAGAGATTTTTTCTTGAAAATATTGTTTAATTAACTTTTATTGACTTGTTTCTAGCGAAGCCGGATGGAAAGTAGCCACACAAAAAGCTCATGGTCAATTTAAACGCCTTTCAATGAAGTGTAGGTGTGTTTATTTCGAAATCTAAGTATATATATATGTTTTTCAGTTCAATCTGATGCAGCCGAGTCGGCTTGTCTTTATCTAAGAGATAGTATGAACAAACTACATGAGTACTTCAATATTTCTTTTGTTACTCAATATGAATATCTTTCTTTTTTTTTTAGAAAAAAACCTGTGTCGTCTTGTATATTGAAACGCAAAAGAAAAAATTGAATTGTATATGTTTACTTGTCGATTGAGTTTTTCACAAGTAGACAATTGAAGTTTTGTTCTGTTACATAGAAATAAATATTGTTTTTCTCATAACCTTTTGTAACGAATTTCAATGGAGATGAAATATTACTGATCGTTAGATGGCAAATAGAGAGGCACGCATACTGAATAACTGATGTTTATTGGCGATATGCACTTATTCGAATTGAAAAAGAAAAAAGACTATAACGAAGTGAACCATTTGATGAATTTTATTTATCTAATTGAAACAAGAAAAACAATAACGGCTTGTTTTATTTGAAGGCAATGAAATTGTAATTCATCTAATATCCGTGTAAATTAAATAGACATTCGTCTTCTTCTCGGTGCTTGTTGTTCTTCGTCAGAATTGAGTTGAAACGAAGGAATTTTGGCAAATTGTATGTTCTACAATAAAGAAATCACATCATAGTATTGTTTTCTTGAGAAAAAAATAAAATAAAATTTACAGCTTTCTGTTGAACAAGTTTCAATTGTTTGATTTGCTCATGATTGTAAATACAAATAGCTTTTCCTTGTTTTCCAGCACGACCAGTTCGACCGGATCGATGAACATATGATTCCCAATCTTGTGGCGGTGAAGTCAAAATAACAAGATCAACTTGAGGAATATCGAGACCACGTGCTGACACATCGGTTGTGATTAAAACACGAATATTTCCTCGACGAAAATTCTTTGAAAAGAAAAAGAAGAACAATAAAATAAAGAGAAAAAAGGAGATGTAAGATATGTCTACTCCAAGAACTTCTTCTCGTTTTCGTTGCGAAAGATCTCCATGAAGAACACCAGTTGAAATTGAATGCATTTGTCTCGACCGTGCTAATGAATCACATTCATGTTTCGTTTGACAGAAGACAATCGCTTGACTTTGATTGATATCTTTCGAATAATTGTCCAAAAGTTGCAGAACAACTTGTGGTCTTTTCGATAAATCCTGTAGAGAATACGAGAGATGTTCAACATTGACAGCTGTTTGTTCTTGTTCGTGTCCAATTAAATTAATAAATGAATGATTCGTTGATGACATATATCGAGAAACACTTTTCTTTAACCACGATGGAATTGTTGCTGAAAAAACGATCATTTGAGGTTTGGTTTGTTGTTGTTGATAAATATTTCGAATAATAAAATCGACATCATGTTGAAAACCCATGTCTAACATTCGATCGACTTCATCCAAAACAATGATTTCACATTGACGAAGATTTAATTTATTTTGATTGAGAAAATCTTTGATTCGTCCTGGTGTTCCAACAACAACATCCGATCCTCGTTTCAATGATAATTCTTGTTGAGAATATTCTTTGCCTCCATACAATGTCGAAATCGATAACAATCGACTTTTTATCGAAAGAAAATCGTTCGTCACTTGTTTAGCAAGTTCACGTGTTGGTTCTAAAACTAAACAACGTGGAAAACGACCAACAACATTTGAACTTTCACGTTGAAGTCGTTCAACGATAGGAAGACTAAATGCTAATGTTTTTCCAGTTCCCGTTCCTTAAAATATCAAAATAAAATGTGTCTCATTGAATTGAATAAGTAGGAGAAGAAGTCTTACGTGCTTGAACAATACAATCTTTGCCTGAAACAATATCATTGAACGAACGAAATTGAACTGGAAATAAATATTCGACACCACGAGATTTCAATCGTTGTTGAGTTTGTTCATTGATTTCAAAATGTTTAAATAAACCTTTGTCTTCGTCATTTTCATTTTCTTGAAGTTTAACTTGACAATGAACAAATGAAGTACTTCGAGTTAAGATTTGTTTTTGAATATTATTCAACAACTGACGAACAGTTAACGATGAAATCAACATCTTTCTTTACAATATTTTCTTAAATACAAATAAGATTCCTCCTCCTTCGTCGAGTTGATGATACAATTGGATCGATCCATGTTTTACCCATCGATTGCCAATCAAATTCGAGATAAATGTCTGATCTTCGAACGAAGCAAAAGAACAAATATTTGCGTATTTGAGAATCAAATAATATTGAAATCTTCTCATGCTGTCGAATAACCATCATAGACGAGTTTTATTTTTTTCTTCTCTTCTCTTCTTTTCTCTTGTTGTCTCTGTTAGTTACTCTTGTTAAAACGTAAAAGTGTCGGTATATTTTTTGTCATGTCGTCACAAAAAAAAAAGAAGAAAGTAAAAAATGGCTCAACTTCAAATAACTGTTGTCGAAGCGAGAAATTTAAAAGAAAAAGATACAATGAGTGAAAATGATCCTTACGTTCAAATTTATCTCGATGATAAAAAACTGAAACAAACATCGAAAACGAAACAAAATTCGAATAATCCCATTTGGAATCAAGTTTTTGTTTTGTAAGTCAATTCAATTCGATGAAAATCATTTTTGAATTTTGTTTTGTTAGTAATCATTTGACAGGTCAAGATAAACTTCACGTTGATGTTTATGATAAAGATTCATTAAAAGATGATAAAATTGGTTCAGTAACTATCGATTTACAAGATTTATATCAACAAAATCATATTGAGAATTGGTTTACAATCAAAGGAAAACTTGGTCTATTAGCTCATGGAGAAATTCATCTTGTTTTAGACTATCAAAAACTTACAATTTAATTTCAAATCAAAATTTTCTTTGTGCACTTTTTCTTGTCGATAAACGACCTCGATTGAGAATGTGTTCATATATACATCAATAATTAGACATAAGAAAACATCACTCTCTCACGAACTAATACTTCGATTTCAAGCAAAACGTTCATTATATTGGAATTTTACATCGAAAACTGAGCATAAAAACATTAGTCAAGTCTCAAAATTGCACAAAAAAGGGTAGATGTCACTATCGATTTAACTGATTTAATTACGGAAAGTATTGCAATTCGAAATAAATCTTTTGTTTGTTTTATCTTCATCTTGTGTTGGACATCTCGAGCAATGGTTTACATTTCATTCTTCGATAAGAAAACTCTATCGAGAAGAAATTGATCTCAGAATAGAATATAAACCACTGCTAAAAATAGAAATGTTTGAAAAGTACAAATGAGACGTAGATGTAAATGAGTAAAGTATGAAACATATCTAGATAGTTGTATTGTCGATGTTCCCATTAAATCGAGATGAAAATATCGATGAGTCAAATGCATATTGATATAATTACGTCGAACGTTATAAACAATAGAAACAAATCCGATTTGATTATATTTTGAATGATGTCATGAAATAATGACTATCGATTTATGTATATTTATTTCGTTGATTTGTTCTCCAACAAATGATAAAGAAGAATGGCTCAAATTCAAATCAATGTTATCGAAGCGAAAGATTTAAAGAAAAAAGATTTCTTCAGTGAAAACGATGCTTATGTCTCAGTTTATCTTCTCCATAGTCGATTTGGAAAACAAAAAACAACGGTCAAATCAAATACAAAAGATCCCGTTTGGAATCAAATCTTAATTTTGTAAGTTAACAATTTCTCTCGTTGTTTCTTTTTGACGAAATTTGAATTTAGAAATCATTTTCAAGGATTAAATCTTCTTCGAGTCGATGTTTTCGATAAAGATCTATTCATAGATGATAAAATTGGATCTGTCATAATTGATTTAACTAATTTAACTGAGAAAAGTATTGGAATTTGTCCACGATGAATTATTTTGTCAATGTTGATTTTTGTTTAGAATATATTGATGAATGGTTTACTCTTCGATCGTCAATAAGAAAAGTCAATCGAGGCAAAATTCATCTCAAAATTGAATATAAACAACTTCAAATTTAAACTCTTCTTTATGAAAGAAACGTTTTATTTTAGAAATTTTGTCTTAAAATGTTCAAATATTTTCAATGTTCGTGTAATTAATTATCGAAGCTAAACTTAATGTAATTCGCAATGGAAAAAGAATTGATCTTTCGATTTCCTTCTGAATAAAAAGAAAAAGCACAAAAAAAAAATGATTCGATGATGAATCCATGTTTTACCTTTTTTTAGTGAAAAGAACGATCCGAATGGCAAATAGAAGAGCAAAGTCTGATGTGAGAATCATAAAGATAGATAAGAAAGAGAAAGTGTATAAACGATGCAATGTATAATTCGTTGTATGAGAATGAAATCTTATTTTAGTAAACCTGAAGGTGATATTTCATCAGTATTTGCATCTCTTTCTGGTGTTGATTTCAATAAACCGTTAGATGATCGATATGCTAAATTAAAATGTGAAATTATTCAAAATTATGAACAAGAAATAATCGATAGTTGGCAACGATTACTTTCTGTTTTAAAAGAACAAAATTCGATAATTCGTTCATTGAAATCGAATATAATTCCTCAAATAAATTTTAATCAATTAGAAAATCTTTCGAATAATGAAATCAAAAATGAAATTCGAACACGTGGTGTTATGGTTATTCGAAATGTTTTACCCGAAGATTTAGCTTTGAAATTAAAAGATGATGTTGAAAAATATATAAAATTAAATCCTCAAACAAAAGCTTTTCCTCAAGAGAAACCAGTTGTTTATGAATTATATTGGTCTCCATCTCAAATCATAGCTCGATCTGATCATCGAGTTTTAAAAGCTTTGAATTTTGCCAATTCATTTTGGCATGCATCATCAACAACACAAATTCATTTAGATGAAAATCTAATGTATGTCGATCGATTAAGAATTCGTCCACCTGGTGACAATCAATTTTCTCTTGGTCCTCATGTCGATGGAGGAAGTATTGAACGATGGGAAGATCCACAATATCGAACTTGTTATCAACAAATCTTTCAAGGTCATTGGGAAAACAATGATTTCTTTGATGCAACTCATCGTGTTCAGGCAAATATGTCTCTTTATAATACAATTGGTGGTTGTTCGGCTTTTCGTTCGTGGCAAGGTTGGCTTAGTTTGTCAACAGTCAATCCAGGTGAAGGTGGTCTTCTTGTTAATCCATTATTGAAATATAGTACAGCCTATTGGTTACTTCGACCTTTTCTTACTCAAGATCAAACAAGTGGACAATGGAAAATCGATCGATCGAGTCTTTGGCAAGGAGCTATACCTGGTCGTGGTCAAGAAATGAACGAAACATTACATCCTCATTTAGAATTGTCGACATCAATGGTTTCAATTCCTTGTGTTCATCCAGGAGATATGGTCTTTTGGCATTGTGATTCAATTCATGCTGTCGATCCAGTTCATCAAGGTCAACAAGATTCAAGTGTTTTCTATATTCCTGCTTCGCCTCTCTGTCAAATTAATCTTGATTATCTTGTTCAACAACGTTATTCATTCGAACATGGAATTCCACCACCTGATTTTCCTGGTGGTCAAGGTGAATCACAACATATTGGACGAGCTACTCCTCAACATATTCAGACAATGGAAGGCAGACGAACGATGGGCTATCAACCATTTACAATTCATTCGAATATGACACAAGGACAAAAACAAATTATTAGTCAAGCTAATCAAAAACTTTTTCACAATTGAAATATGTATAAGTAGTTCTATTGTGTCAAAAAAAGCCGTTTATTTATATTTTTGCCACTTTGGCTAAAGTTTTCCATAAAAAAAGATCAATTACAATTATTACACGATAAAGAGAAATTAGTCCATTCTTGATTGATGACCATATTTCATTTAAAGCAGCTGATAAATATTCTTTAATAGCATTTGACACATCAACTATAGTTCGAAATACATGACAAATAGAGAGACACGTATACCGAATACCTGATATTTATTGGCAAGATGCACTACGTCCAAATGCGTCTGTTTCACTTACAACACAAGCTTATAGAGGAGAGAAGATAGAACGAAGGGGTGTTGTCACTACATCTGTATGTATTTTCTATTCGTCAAAATCGACAACAAATTAAATCATAAAATGAATCATTTCGTTTCGTTTATGAAGAAAAAAAAAGAAATGAAAAGATCGCTCGATAACGACAATGAAGAAGAATTAGGAGAACGAATAGCTAAATGTTGTTTTGACAAATTTAATGAATTGTCAGCTCGTGGAAAACCATCGGCAAATGAATGGACACATTTAGCTGCTTTTCTCTCGATTGATTGTTCGAATAATCAAATCGATATTTTATCATTGGGAACAGGAACCAAATGTTTAGGTGGACAAGTCGAAGAACGAGGAACCAATGGTTGTCTATTACATGATAGTCATGCTGAAGTTATTGCACGAAGAGCATTTATCAGATTTCTTTACGAACAAATTCTTGAACATAACACTAATAATCAATCAATTCTCATTCAACAAAAAGAAAAAGAATATATTTGGAATGAATCATTGAAGATCTGTTTATTTGTTTCGTATTCTCCATGTGGCTCAGCTGCATTTCTAAGTGATCCAATAAAACGACCAAAATTGGAACATAAATCTTTGAATTCATCGTTATATTTTAAACCTGGTAAAGGTCATCAAACAACGAGTCTTTCATGTTCAAATAAAATCAATCGATGGATTTGTCAAGGTTTACAAGGTTCTCTCTTAGATCAAATTATCATCAAACCCATTCGATTATCTTCTCTCATTATTCATTCGAACATTGATCTCTCATCGATCTTCCCCGATGTTTCAGTTCAATCGATTGATCAACCATTTGCATATGGTCCATTTTCATCTCAACGTGTTCGACCTTGTTCAATGTCAATTGCTTGGTGGAAATCTTTAGATGTTTCATCACCAATTGTGACTGTCGATGGACATCCATTAGGACAAGTCAACAAACTCAGACACAAACAACAATATGCAAGTCCAATTGCTAAATGTTCGTTATTCAAACTTTATCTTCAAATCTTCGATAATTTACCATCGACAACAACAACTTATGCTCAAGCGAAGCAACTTTCCAAAAATGAACTCACAAAGAAATTTTTCGAGAAGAATGACGAATGGTTGAGAAGTGATCCGAACATTTTCTATTCATTTTCTCTTGTTTGTTGAATAAAATTGAAAAGAAAAGAAAAAAATTGCAAATTGTTTTGTAAATGGCATTAAATTGAAATCAAACGAATGGGTAGTCAACCAACGAAAGCAAATCAAAATGTTCAACAACAAGAAAAAGACAATGAAAAACAAGAAGAAATCGAAATCTTGAATTATGAAGATTTTGTAATTGTTTGGTATGATGAAGATCCAATTGATTCTCGTTTAGAATCGTTGAATACGGTGACAGCATCATTTACCGATCAACAACAATGTTTTGCTTATATTAAATCAATAAGAAATGAAATTATTTTTCTCGTCATCGGTCGAGTTCGTTTAGCGAGACAATTTCAATTGTTGAAACGAGAATGTCAACAAATCGAATCGATTTATGTTCTTTGTTTACGACAACCTGAAGATAGACAAGCATGGAAAGATACGAAATTATTCAATGATTTCGATTCATTGTTAATCGAATTGGAACATGATTTACAAGTATCGAAAAATGAATTAGTTCAAATGAGACCTATTCAACAACGAGATGATTTAGATTTTGTTTGGCATTTTCTCTTTTTCGATTTACTTTTTCGTATTGAATCACAAAAAGCTCCTGAAAAAGAATTGTTCTTCAACGAATTGAAATTGTTCTATGAAAATAATGCTGATGAATTGAAATATCTGTTAGCTTTTCAACGAAATTATCAATCAACAAAAGCATTCTGGTGGTTAACTCGACAACATACATTTCTCAATCAAACTTTAAATAAAGCTTGTCGAGTCAAAGATTATCAATTTCTATCGAAATTTCGATTCTATTTAAAAGATCTTTATTTCGATATGAATCGATTACAAAAACAAGTTGAAATAACCAATCATCCGTTGATTGTTTATCGATCACAACATATCAATCTTAAACAAATTCACAAACTTGCACTTGGAAATCTAATTGTTGTTCAAACATTTCTCTTTACAACAGTTGATTGTCCTCGAACAGATGGAACAATTATTGAAATTCATATTCAACATTTAACTTCACATCCATTTGCATCAATGAACGAGAAAGGAGATTTTGTTTTCTATCCGATGACTGTCTTTCGATTACAACAAATTCGAAGTAAATCACTTGTCTTCGTTTTGGATCAACAAGTTGACGAACAAGTTCAAACGTTGATTCAAAATTCGATTGACAAATATTCATTAGAACCTGAAAATCCAATTAAAATGGGTTTAACTCTTTGGAAATTAAACATTGGAAATATCAAACAGGTTTCATTTCATTTCTTTTCAAATTGAAATTGAATTTGATTTTTAGAGATATTCGTATCATTTAATGTTAATCGAAAGTATTCATCCAAAGAATTGTTTAGATTTAGCTAATATTCATAATAATTTAGCTGGAATCTTAAAAGAAAATGGTTCGTATCGTCGTGCTATTCAACATTATAAAATAGCTGAGAAACTCTATTTAAAATCAGTGAAATACAATCATTTATTTGTCTCTCCAACTTATATTAATCTTGGAAATATTTATCGATTAAAACGAAAATATGATCAAGCCTTGAAATATCATTTGAAAGCTTTGGAAATACGTGAAAAATCTTTGGATGAAAATGATTTACAATTAGCTGAAAGTCTCGTTGAAGTTGCTTTAACTTATCATGAAATGGGTTTGAATATTTCTTCGATTCCTTTGTTAGAACGAACGAAAAACATCTATTTAAACAATCAAATTCCAACCAATCATCCCAAATTCATTCGACTTCAACAAGCTTTAGATGTTTGTCTCAAATAAATCAAATTTATACAAAAATATGAAAAGATCAATTTTGTTCTAAGTTAGTAATGCTTTTTGTTTGATAGCCGATAGTTTCAGTTTTTGTTGAAAGACTTTAAAATTATTTGTTGGTAAGGTTTTAAGTAATTGTTGAAGTGTTTGTTCACCAAAAGAAATGGCTTGATCGAATTGTTTTAAAGAGAAATAAACATCGGCTAGTGAAGAATATGTTTCAGCTATTCCAACATCATTTTCAGGCAACACTTTTAATTCGATTTCGAGAGTTTTTTGAAAGCATTTCAAAGCATGATCATATCGTCTTAAATGTTGATAAATTTGACCTGTTCGAAAATAAACACCAAGAAATATTCCATCACCTTCATGTTGATTAAATTCAAATATTTGAATGGCTTCTTCATAAGAAATCAAAGCAATTTCATATTCTTTTTGTTGTTGATAAATAAGACCAATATAAGACGTATAATAAGCTAATAGATATGTATTTCGATTGGAATTTGTTTTCAATTTTTCAACGGCTTTTTGTGAATATTCCAACGCTGAAATCCATGATGATTGAGCAAAATAAACTTTGGCAATGTTATGATAACTCTGAGGAATTAAATAATGATCGGATGATAATGAATTTTGTTCGATTTCTAAAGCTCGTTGATAGAATTCAATGGCTTGTTGATATTGATTTAAATTGACATAAGTTTGAGCAATATGATTACATGTTTTAGCAATGGCTGGATTATCGGATAAATAATATTTCTGTTGAATTTCCAATGCTGAATTAAAATAGATCAATGCTTGTTGATGTTGTTGTTGAGATGCAAAAAGAATTCCATTTTTTATTGAATAATCAGCTGATACTTCCGGATTCAATTCAGCTGTCATCGCTTCTAATTCAATAGTTTTTTGACGATAAGCAAAACCTTGAGTGAAATCTTCCATTTTAATGTAAATCGAACTGATTAAACCAAAAGTTTCAATTAATGACGGATCATTTTGTCCGAAATGTCCTTGTTGTAATTCTTCAACACGTTTTAAATGTTGAATTGATTTGAAATATTCGTCTTGTTCTTCATAAGCTTTAGCTAACTGTTTATTTGCTGTAATAATCGCTGATATATCGGGATCAGTTGCATTCGATTGACATTGTTCGGCTAATTGCGAATATTCGATCGCATCTTTAAAAGCACGAAACACTAAACAAGCTGCTCCAAGAAGATTATAGGTTTTTGTTAATATAGAATTATTGACAGGAATTCGTAACGAACGATTTAAATGATCGAAAGCTTCTTTGACTTGACCTCGAGATAAATAAATGGAACCAAATGTTTGATGAATTAAAGCGAGTAACGGTTGATTGAAAACGAACGAAAAATCTTGTTTAGAAATTCGATTGAATTGATCAACATAATTCGATTGAGATAATTCATCCATTAATTTTAATAAAGATAAAAACGAATGATTCGTTCGAACTTTATTTCTCATTTGAATTGTATAATTCGCTAATTGTTCATCGACATCTTCACTCAATGTCAATTCAACAAGATAATAATTCGGTGTTTTTTCAATGGAAAGAATTCGAAAAACACTTCCCATTGTAAATAACAATTCTTGTTCGTTGTCTTCGTCATTGATGAGATAAGAAATTAATTCGATGTTGACAATGGGAAATCGTTGAATTTTAGGATCGATTTGAATTTGAAAGAGAACACCATTCGATGAACCCAACAGAAAATTCAACGCAACTTGTCGTTTAAATGAAGTCGAAAGGAAATTATTGAACGAAAGAAAACCACCGAGATTTCGTTTGAGTCTTTCGATTTGTTTGTCGGACATCGTTTGTCCACGATAAACAACAATCGATGATGACAATTGACTTCGTTGTTTTTCTGCTTCACTAACAATTTGATTGTATAAATGACGAAGAAAATATCGAAATCGATATAAAACATCGAGTTCAACCGACCAAAGAGCTTTGTTTAACATTTGAAATAGAAATGATTCTTTTAAATACCAAAAAATGGACATTTCAGGAATAAATGTTTGTTCGAATTCATCTAAGAGAACGATATCTGATGGATTATTTGCACATGTTTCTCGACAGAAATCAATCATTTCTTTGCGTGATAAATCTTCGTTTTCAAGTGAATGATCAGTCAAAAGAATTTCTTTTAATAATTGAAAATACATAAATGTTGGATCTTGTCGATTGACGTCAACTGACGTTATGTCACGCGACGAAAGAAATGAAATCGACACTTCTTCTTCTTTGTGATGATCTCGAACCGATGTATCTTTAAGAAAACGATTGTAAATTAATTTGACATCGAGAAAAATGCCTTTGATTTTGGAATATTGTTGTGTCCATTCGTTGTTGTCAGTTGTTTTCGATGAACAAAACAAATAAATCGATTCGATTTGTTCGACAAGATGAACAAGTGGAACAAGAAGTTTACCAATATTCATTGAAGTTATGAGAAATATTCGACATTGTTCATCTTGATCTGTGATAAAATCCAAACATTCATCGAAATCTCGAAATCTTTGAAAATCTTTGGCAGTTGCACGAAGTTCGATTTGAACATCGACATGTTCTTCACATTGAATTAATTTATTATCAAGCCAAATACAAATAATTGCTTTCTCTTCTGACATCTTTGCAAAACGAAATAGAAAAAAAAAAAGAAAACGAAACACACACAAACGGGAGTTTACAACAAGTCGGAAGAAGTGAATAACACACGTGTCTCATGTTTTCTTTCGTTCTCTTTACATTTTAACCAATGAGTTTTATTTTATTCTCGAAGCAGTTGAAGGATTTTGAGTTGATCTAAAACTTGTCTTGCGTCATTCACTTCGGGATCATGAAATGATAGAGTTTTTAACAATTGATTCAATGCTTTCTCACCCATTTCTAAAGCATCAGTCAGTTGATTTAAATGAAAATAGACCGTTGCCAATCGAGAATAAGTCGTAGCAATTGTTTGAGCATCATGATCAAGTGTTTCCAATTCTAAATCGAGTGTTTTCTTAAAGAAAATCAAAGCTTGACTATAATTCGATAGTTGTTGATGAATAGAACCTATTCGATAGTAAACAACAGTCATCGATGATTTGTCTTGATCATCAACAAACTCGAGACTTTTTTCGAAATATTCTAAAGCTTGTTGAAATTGTTCTTGTTCAAAGTAAATTTCGGCAATAAATCGATGAAATGTATAAAGATTAGTGAAATCGAATTGTGATGTTTGTTGAATAGCTTTGAAAGCATAATTCAATGCATTTTTATATTGTTGAAGAGCAAGATAATCTCGAGAAATATGAAAATAACTTAGACCAATCGATGGATGATCTTGAGCGAGAGATTTCTCTTCAATTGACAAACATTTCAAATGAAATTCTAAAGCCAATTGAAATGATTTTAATTCATAATAAGTCTTGCCAATTAAATCAAATGTTATTGAAAATGACGGATGATTGGAAAGAAAATATTGTTTTTGAATTTGTAATGCTTGTTGAAAATAATCCAACGCTTGTTTATATTCACCTTGAGAATAACTCAATCGACCCGTTGATAATAAACAATTACAAGCCGATTCAGGATCATATTCATCACTCATCACTTGTAATGACATTGCTTTCTCTTGATATTCAGCTAGAAACAATTCAAATAGAATTTTACGTCTTACAAAAGTTATTCTAGAAAAAAGACAAACTAACCAGTTAATTGATAATTATTAATTTTATAATAAATCGAACTGATGGCTGTGTAAGTTGTTGCCAATGAAGGATCATTGTCACCAAGATTTTCTTTTTTCAACTCCAAAACTTGTTGATGACATTGTAAACATTGTTGATAATTTCGTTGATAATTATAAATATGTGCCATATTACTGATATAAGTTATAATTGAATTGATATTTGGAGTTGGTGAATTATTTTGACAATCTAAAGCTAATTGATAGAATTGTAAAGCTTTGTTATAGTTCGATTGAGATGAATAAACAATTCCAAGATTATTATATGTCGATGCAAGACGAGGATGAGTTTCATCGAAGAAAATTAATAAATTCTCTCGAGATTTTTCTAAATATTTCAATGCTTTGTTGAAATGTCCTTGATCATGATAAATCAATCCGAAAAGATTTTCAATTCGTCCAATTAATTCAAATTGATTATTTAAAAAGAAATCATCTTGTAGAATGCGAATAAATTCTTCGAAATATTCGTATTGTTTCAATTCGTAGAAAAGTTTGATTAATGAAAGAAATGAATGCGGTGAAAGAACTTCATTTTTCAATCGTTGTGTGTATTGATTCAATTGTTGATCGATTTCATTGGTCAACATCAATTGAATTCGATGAAAATCTTTTTCTTTTTCAATACCAACGATTCGAAAGACAGTTCCTATGGAAAATAGAACTTCTTTTTCATTGAGAACACCTTGTTGATACGAGATATGTTCGATTGGTGCAAAAGGAAATGTTTGCATCGTTGTGTCGACATAAATCTCGAAGAGAACTCCAATTTGAGTTCCAAAAGTAAATCTTTTGGCAATATTTCGATTGAATGACGTCGAAAGAAAACTATTGAACGATAAATAACCATTTCGATTCGATTCCAATTGATGAAAATGTTCTTGAGAAATATTTTGACCTCGATAGACAATAATCGATGAATATTTATACGTTTGTATTTCGGATTGACTGACGATTTGTTGATGAAGATGACAAAGAAAATATCGAAATCGATATAAAACCGAGATTTCATTTTGTCTCAATGATCGATTGAGAATTCGATAGATAAAACATTCTCTCGTATACCAATAGATCGCTAAATCATTCAAATAATTCACTTCAAAATCACGAATAATCTGTAAACTTTCTTCGTCATCGGCACAGATTTGTTGACAATATTTGATAAATTCTGTTCGACGTTGTTCTTCGGTTTCTTCGGAATTTTGATGCAAAAGAATTTCTTTGATCAATTGAAAATACATAAACGTTGGATCTTGACGATTTTTATCTGTCGAATCGAAATCATCCGATGAAACAAATGAAATTCCACTTGTTCGACATTTTTCAATCGAAAGAATTCGTTTCACTTCCGAACAAATCTCGTTGAAATCGTCCGACGTCAATTTGATCTTATCGAATTCTTTGATTAATTTACGTTGTTCACGAAAATCAAAAAGGTAAATCGAATGTAATTTCGATGACGAATGAACAATTGGAAGAAGTTGTTTGGCGAAATGATTTCTCGTTATAAGAAATATTTGAGTATTATTTAAATTGAAAATAAATTCGATTGTTTCATCGATTCCATTGAAATAACGAATAAAATCAATTTCATTTCCGAGTTTTTCTCGAAGAATTTTCAAATGAAATTTCTCGTCATCAAAGTAAACACAAACATATCTCTGTGGATTCATCGAATTCAATGTGAAAACCTTTGCATTTTCTCGTGTTTATTGGCCAATTTTCAAGATAAAAATAAAAGATAAGAGAGAACAAAGAAAAGAAAAGAAAAAAAAAGTTAAGTTGAAAAAAAAAGAAATGAAAGAATTGTTGTTTAGTACCAAATCAAATATCCCGAAGTGAATCCATCACGATAATTTGATTGACCGATCGACAATTTACAACGACACAACGGACAAGACGCATTTCGATCGAGCCAAGACGAAACACATTCTTCACAAAAGACATGCTAAAACAAACGAACAATGAACTTCATCAAACGAAAATGATAACAATCGACGTACTTTGCAAGTTAACACAATTGGATCGATAAATTCCGATTGACAAATGGGACAAGACATTTCTCGAAGATCTTGAGGTGATGCCGATGGAAATGGTAATGTTTGAAAGATTGTTTTCAATGATTGACTATAATTACGAATATTTTTATAGAGATTATACATTTTAATTAGCAAATAAAAGATTAATAAAAATGTTGAAAATATCCAATTGTCATTTTGATTAAACATTAGAAATTCAATCCAAGGTCGAATTGTTAACAAATTTATGTAGAATTGACACGTCAATTCAATGAAACTTAAATAGGAACCACGTTGACGAGTTTTCAAACAATGTCGTCCTTTTTCATTACTCAAAGGAATTAAAATGATTAATCCTTTTAAAATCATCACGCTCATTCTAATTTTCAAAAAACAGAATATTTCAACGAATTGCAATTGAAAAAATATCTTCGTTCGTCTTACTTAACAATACAAAATGTCGAATAGAGAATCCAAAGTAAAGTCCAAAGATTCCAATTCGAATAATTGGGCTTCGCAAAGATTAAACACAGATAAATTTTCTCTTCACGAAATAAATAAACAAATAATATTAATGAACAAATTAATATTAAAATAACACGAACAACTGGAAACAGTTGACGAGACGACTACAAATTTGATTTTTCATTAGACAAAAATATAATTGAATTGTCGTTACTTTTAAGGCTGTTTGTTGAACAAGAACTGTATTGGCATGATAGATACTTGCAGAAAAGAAAATAACCATAAAAATGCCCGCCGAATGTTCATAAAATGCTTTGAGAATAAGAATAAGTGCAAATGGAAATGTTGACGTTAAATTATCTTTAAGAAAATGAACAATTTGATGGAAATGATCGTTATTGATTTCATTATTTGCATTGTTCGTTGCTGTTGTCGGTCCTATTGGTTGTTGTTGTTGTTGTTGTTGTGATGATGATGGTGATGGAGATGGTGGCTGTTCGATAGGATTCGTTTGAAGTTCATCTTGAATTGGATTCGAAGAATTGAACTCAATTCGATATTCGTTATTCATTTGTTGAGAATTATTCAATCGACGAGTATTCATTCTCGTCTTCAATCAACATTCATCATTTATCTTAAAAACAAAACAAAAAAAAAGAAATCAAGCAAAGTCTGTTTATTTATTTATTCATTTGTCAGATGTCAATCGTTCAACGAGATAAAATTCATTTGAATTTAGATCTGTTCGAGATGGAAACGTTGTTTTCAATTGTCCTTTGTCATCGACAACACGAGTTTGTTGTAAAATTAAAAGATAACCTTCATTCTCATTCGAACATTTCTTAGCTAAACCAAGAGAAAACATTTCTTTGAAAAGACTTTCCATGACACGACGGCAAATGTCCATCGAATGATTCGATGTGATTTCAACGAAGATCGAATCACTTGTTGGACTTAACTAAATCGAAAATCGATTCACAATAACAATTCGAAAATTGCAAAGAAAAAAATGAAAATACTTTGGTTGTATCTGAATTCGTTAATGGTGGAAGAGAAATAACTTGATGATTTTCATCGGAAAGAAAAACGAAATCTTTGTCATTTTGTAATAAAGTTAAATATCTGTACGAACGAAAAAATAAAATGCATAAGTAGATGAAAAAACTGCAGTTGAGTTTACTTGTTGAGACCAGATAGTTGATTTCTTTTTTTCAATTTCCTTTCATGTTCCGCATCTTTCCAAAGAAGTTCATAGAATTGTTTAGCTGTCATTGGTTTCGGTCCTTTTCCAAGTGGAATAAGTTGAATATCTTCTGGTTGTCGAGCATCATAAACTAAATTTCCTTTGATTAAATTTAAATCATGAGTTCCAATTGTTGCCAATGTTCGTTTCTGACAAATTTCATCATGAAGTTCATTCTAAATCATTGAACGTTAATTCTTGTCTCGATTTTCTTTTGTCTTACTTGAAGATTGAGAAATTTCTTTAAATTTCCCTCGGTTAACAAATCGACATTTGTAATTAAACAACAGAGAATATGCGGACGAACTTCGCCAACACGAGATGATAATGTTACTAAAACAAACTTTTACTTGACAATTTTCAAAGAAGAAGAAGAAGACGCTAATCTCACTTAATCGTCCTTTGAATGGTTGTGATTGATCAAAATGAGAGATTTGAATTTTGTGATTGATTTCTTGTTGTTGTTGATTGTTGTTGGTTTGTTGTTTGGATTGAATTGACTTTGTTGGTGATGTTTTTTGTTGTTCTTGAAATTGTTTTGTTAGATATTCAAGAACAGCTTTTAATTTGTCTTGTTCCATTAATTTCTTCAATCGATTATCTTTCAATGGATTGGATTTAAATCGAAATTCTATTCAAATTCAAAAAAAAAACGTGACGAGAAAAAAAAGCAAAAGAAAAAAGAAAAACCTTTGAGCTTTTGTAATTGCGAAATAGTTGGATCAATTTCTTTGATTTGATTCGATTCAATGAGAAAAACTTTCAATGAATGAAGATTAACAATCGAGGGTGGAATCGATTGAAATTGATTTGCCGATAGATCGACTTGAGAAAGATTTTCTAAAGTTGGAAAATCAGGAATCGATTGTAATTGATTATGTGATAAATTGACAATGGCTAATTTTTGATTTGTTGAAGACAAACTTGGAAATTGTTCGAGAAGATTATTACTAAAATTGATCGTTTCCAAATGAGTTAAGTTGGTAAATAAATTATTGTCAATAGTTTTCAATTGATTATGAGCAAGATTAAGATGTTTAATGTTGACTAATAAATTGATTTGTATTGGTAACGATGTGAGATGATTTGATGTTAAAGTTAATGTTGATAAATGAGTTAATTTCGAAATATCTTCAGGAAGTTGTTCAATCAACGAACATTGACTAATTTCAAGGAAATTTAATTGCGAAAGAGTCCAAATGGTTGAATCAAGTTCATTTCTTTGTTGGAAATGTTTTGTTAATTTGTCTCCTGATAAAATTAATTCGTAACGATGATTTCGAGCAACTTGTTCGACTTCCGGCCAAACCATTTTCTTTTTTCTTAGCAAAATGAAACGAGAGACGTAGTACTATTTTGTAATTTGATTTCAGTTAGTGGTGTTATGAGAATGAAGAAATAAACAAATCAAATGGATGGATGAATCAATCAATCACTTATTCGTCTCTTTTCTAGATTCAATTCTAGTATTTTTTTTATTCAATTAAAATCTTTTTTTTTCTTGAAAATAAAAGATGAAAAAATGAATTCGATTCGAAGGAGGAAGTATTTGTTTTGTCTCTGTAGATGTCATGATAGATGTGTTTTTGAATGACATCTGTTGATCGTAAATAAACGAACGAAATTCTATTTTATGAGAGATGAAGTGTGAATGCAAAGAGATTCTCGATAAGAAAATTAGGTTGAAGACGCATTGAATAGCAACAAGTAAAGTGCATTGTGTCCTCACGGCATTCGCTTCCATTTTTCTCATCGAAAACACAAGAAGAATCTCATAGAATGATAAGAGAGAGACAGAGACAGAGAAAGAAAAGGTTTTCACATCCCTCCAGATATAAATATAAATATATATATTCTTGTCCTGCTTCTTCTCTCTTCTCTCTTCTCTCTTCTCGGAAGAAATCTCTTATGAAAAAAAAAGAAAAAGAAAAAGAAAAACGAGAAAACTGTCAAAGTTAATAAGTTCGTCTAATGGAAAGCTTAAAGATATGATTTTCACATTAACTCGTGAATTAGCCATAAAGAACATGAAGATTTCATTTGAAACCAATCCCGTCCTTCGCCTTCTTTTTCATCAATTGATGTTATTTCCGTCTTTTGTTTTTATTTTTAGTCGAAAAAAAAAGTAATTAGTCTCGACTAATGATCCTATTTAATATTGCAAACATGATGTTTTCTCGTTAAAGGTAAGTTCATTAAATTCGATCATAAACAAGTAACAACGACTTAAATGTCAACAGTTAAATTACCGTTAAGTTGATTCGTATTTCCGCTTGTTGAACAAGGTAACGGATGTTATTTGAAAGGAAAATGAAACAAGAAGAGAGAGAG
>Ga0209930_1002147_pt1 | contig 24929 bp, 25 predicted proteins | sample ThiBiot_500_biof_2_FD_183948 | JGI IMG/M metagenome (GOLD analysis project Ga0209930, IMG submission 183948) | Wastewater bioreactor microbial communities from Cape Town, South Africa - Thiocy_cont_500_biof (SPAdes) | ecosystem: Engineered > Bioreactor > Thiocyanate-remediating >... | reverse complement strand
TATATATATATAAATATACATGTTCGACCGATCGATCGATCGTTATCAAAGCAGATAAAACAAAATGTTCGTTCGATATTTTCTACTTTTAACAATTGCAATTGCGGTATGTTACGCTGAAATCGAAGCACCTTGTCGTTGGTATGGTTATGCACCGTTTTGTTTCATCGGCAATTCGTGTCCTGAAGGTTGTGCACAAGTTAAAGGTGATAAACGTGGCGATGGTGCTTTGTGTTGGATTTCACAAAAGAATTATTGCTGTTGTATGAAGAAAACATTTGATTCGATTGTTAATACGATTGCAGATAGTGGAAAAAAATGATAAATCTCATTCTTATTTGTTTGTTTATTTCTTTGTTAAAAATAAAGTAGATTACTAGATGATGAAGAATTCTTTTTTTTCGATTAATTGTAAAGATAACAGATTTGTGTTTGAAATGGGTCATCTTGATTTCATCTCGCTAGACATTTAGAACAAAAACGGAGTCATTTCGTTTCGTTTTTTTTATCTCTATTTACACGATGATTTAGGTTTTTAGTTGTTGTAAATCAAAAATAATAATAAAAAAAGAAAAGAAATTCTTCTGTATTGATATTATGGCCTTTTTTACGACTTATCCAAATCTGATTTTCTTTCAATGGCGTTGTCTGCATCGATTTCATCGAAAATTTTGATTCCAATTGGTTTGCTCGTACTCGTTGCTGTAATACTCAATGCTATTACTCTCAGTTTTGTTGTTCATCGAATAGAAGAAGATAGAAATGAAAATAATCAAGTGAATTTGAGTTTAGTTGAATCGATTCGAATCGAAGATGTGATGGGACATTTAAAAGAATTCTATCGTATTGCAATCGAAGAAAATTTCAATCGAGCATTTAATACCACTGGTTTCAATCGAACAGTTGCTTATATCAACGATTATCTATCGATGAATACAAATTTTCAAGTAAAAACAACGGATTTTTTTGTTAATTTATTTGAATTGAAATCTGAACCCATCTTACGTATTTCAATTAATAATATAATCGGTACACGAAGATTTTCATGGAATATTTCAGAATCGGAATATTTCTATGCTCATTATTCAGGAGCGATTAATTCAACTGAATTTATTGAATTAACTGCTATTCCGAATGAAGGTTGTACGGATGCTGATTGGTTAAATGCGAATCCGTCTGTTACAAATCGAATTGCACTTGTCAAACGAGGTCAATGTATGTTCGTTGAAAAAGTTGCTTGGGCAATAAAATATAATGCAACAAGTATATTTATTTACAATGATGGAATATCAACGAATCCATATGAACCTTTGGAAATTAGTCTTGATGAGAATAATTGCATACCAACATTGTTTTTTTCGTTTGATTTTGGTCAAGAACTTGCTTATGCATTGAACAATTCAATGACAAATATTCGAGCACAGATAATCATCGATGTTGCTGATAATTTACCGACTCATGCAGCAAATATCTGTGCTGATACACCAACAGGTGATGCGACACAAACGATTGTAGTTGGAAGTCATAGTGATAGTGTACCAGCAGGACCTGGCATCAATGATAATGGTTATAAAAATGTTCTTGAATCGAAAAATGAATAATAGAATTCTTTCTTTTTCCTCTGTTATGATAGGTAGTGGTAGTGCAGCGAATCTTGGATTAGCAGTCGCACTTTATCGTTTGTTTCAATCGTCATCGTATGCTAAATATAAATATCGAATTCGATTTTGTTGGTGGGGCGCCGAAGAAATCGGTCTTCTCGGTTCGGATTTCTACGTACGACAAGCACGAAATTCGTCAACAATCGGCGAACGTTTATCAGATCAATTAGTGAATCTTAATTTCGATATGTTAGGATCACCGAATTATGTTTTCGGTATTTACGATGGACAAACAATAGGCGAGAGCATACCCTCAAGTGCTATTCCTGGTAGTAATAAAATCACAGGATTATTTCGTGAATGGTTCAATCACGAAAATCTACCATGGAGCAATAGCACGCTCGGTACGGGAAGTGATTACGCTCCGTTTTTAGCTGCTGGTATAGCTGCAGGTGGTCTTCTGTCAGGTGCAAGTAGGATAAAAACGAAAGAAGAATGTGATTATTATGCATCGAAACTTGGCTCGTCAGATCCGTATTGTATACCAACACTTCCGTACGATCCATGTTATCATAAATCATGTGATACGATCTGGAATATAAATGTATTTGCCTATGAAAAAATGATTAAAGCAGCTGCTTACGTTATTGAAACATTAGCACGTATTGATAATCTAACTGAATGGCTCTATCCGAATGGACAAACAGAAAGTTCAAATTTTTATTTTAAAAAATATAATATTATTTAACAATAAACTCGTAGAAAGGATTGAATTTTTTCTCGACATATCGGACAAGTTTTGAGAGCATATCCACACGGTACACACGCGCAAAGATGTCCACAGGGTAGACAAGCTAACTGACGTTTTTGGTCTATACAAATGAAACAATCTTCTGTATTATTATCGGAGACTTCAGTGGGATTTTGACCAGTCAAATTTTGTGAAAGTGAAACAATATTTTCGGCTTTGCCATCGATGATGTCCATTTGTTTCTTCAGAATTAAACATGCTATGGAAAAATCATAATCGCTTGCAAAATCATCATTATTTCTCTTGAATTGTTCTTCTAAACAACGTTTAATAACTTCTAATTTATAATCTTTTTTAAGTTTTTCGACAATTGGTAGATCAAGTCGTGCTTGAACCCAATTATTCAATAATTTGCTATCGATCGATTGAGTTTCTTTTCGTAATTTATGTTTATGATTCATCATTTGAATAGTTGTGTGTAAACGATCGCCACATAACTGTCGAGCATATGTACAATGAGGAAACCAACGTGCATGTTCGATTTTTGGATTATCATTCTCACCCCAGTGATGTAATGCACCGTTACAATAGAAACAAATCACGACATTATCTCTACCAGAATAGAAAAATCCAGCTTCAGCAAAACTTTCAATAGTGGGCGATGTACGAGTCCAAGTTGGTTTATCGAATGATTGTGTTCGTTCGATTACTGATGACATACGAGAATGATGGACTTGTAATTTTTCATTTACTGCTTCTTTTGTAGAATTCTTCGATGAATCTAACGATTTTTTCGCTTGTACTAATGGACAATGTGGTGCTAAACGTTGATGAACTTCGTAAGGATTATCATTTGCTGACCAATGTTGACAAATTGTATTGCAATATATACAAAGAGTACGATCGCCCATCTGACAATAGAACCAACCGTTCAATGCCATGCTCTCATCGCTCGGATTCACATGTGGCCAATTTGTGAATGTCTGCGATCGAGCTTTTTTTAATAATTGTAATTCTTTGAAGTAAACCATTCGAAAAATATAATAAATGTATCGTAGATACTCAGTATTTCATCTCTCTCTCTCTATATATAGATATAACCACGAATTTTGGGTTTGGAAATTAACTACATGCTATCAAAATGTAAAGAAAATACCAATGAATCATATTTTTTCTTTCCATGCTGAAACTTTACCCATTAACGTAAATGGTCGTGTCGCTAGTTGACAGGGCAAAAAACCCAACATATACGACGAATGATGAAAACCATAATTATTGGCAATGGGAATACGCTCTTATCAAATCAATTAATGAGACGTTATCTTCTTTTTTTTCAAACCTAAACGTACTCGGTTCAAATGCGTTTCGGTTCGATTTTTTTTCTCCTTCCTCTCGTCGATAACCTTGTGCAGACAGAAAAATAATTGTCAATAAAACTTCAATAGAATAGTTAAAAAGAAAAACGAGAAGAGGAAAAAAACGAGAAATAACGTGACCGAATAAAACATTATTCATATTAGCTTTTCTTTTCTCTCTCTCTCTGTCTTTCTTCTGCTGTTGTGCTACACTCATTTTCAGTGACAGTCCGTTTGTAGTTATTTCTATTTAACAAAAGAAAATGATGTTTTGATTTGATACCAAGCCAACCATGATCTTCGAAAGATTAGCACGATTTTTAACGAATAAATATTTGAAAGATTACATCGAAGAATTAGAATTTGACAAATTTAAACTCGATTTACTGCATGGTATAATCAAGAAATTTCAAATCAAATGAATATTTTATATTTTTCATATAGGAAGAGTTTCGATGGAAAGTCTTCGTTTAAAACCTGAAGCATTAGTATGTTAAAAACTTTTCTGAATACTTAACTTTTTTTTCTCTTGTGTCAATTAGGCTGATTTAAGTCTTCCAGTGACTGTTGCTGCTGGTTACATCGGTATATGTCAAAACGATAAATTTCTTGTTATTATTTTATTTTCTTATATGATTAGATAAATTAACAATGACAATATCATGGAGAAATCCATCGAAACATCCAACAAAAATCTTCATCGATGGTCTTTATATGTTAATTGTACCCAAAAATGGTATGATGAAGAAGATTTTCAAAGTCAAAATGACAGAAAACAAAAAATGATTTAATTGTATAGAGAATCGACAAGATTTTACGGATTATTATCAAGAAAAACTCAATCGAGTCGCACGAAAAGTCGAGAATTTGAGAAAAACATCATTGAGTTTGTTATTTGCAAAATAAAACACCCATGAATGTCAAATGTTTATTTAGACAATAAAAAACCTGTGGAAAAAGAAGCAACAGTATTAGAAAAAATGCGTTTACAAATCATGCAAAATTTAGAAGTTACCATTGATAAATTACATATGAGCTATGAGACTTATTCAACTACGAAATTAGGTCATCCATTTTCATTTGGTGTGACTATTCATCATCTTGAAATGATGGTAAAAATGATTTGTTGTCAAAAACTATAGGAGAACTTCTCTTTTTTCTGTAGACGATGACAAACGAAGAAGCAATTGGAAGAATCCGAGAACATTCACTTGTGATATTTAAAGTACAAATAAAAATATTTACTGAATTTTTTTTCTAAGAACAATATTTTAGATGCAAAAAATGCAAGGTCTTTCACTCTACTGGAATACACAATGTCAATCAAGAATTAATCTTTCATTCGAAGAAATAATCGTTCGTTTCATTCATTTGAATTCATTATTTCGATTCTATTTCAAGCATTTCAGACGGATTTACAATCAAAAATTTCAACAGATAATGTCAATCCAATAATGAATGAAATGAATTATAGTTAGTTCTTCTTCTTTTACTTGTTGTTATTATTTATTTCACTTGACTTCATTTAGTTCTCTATCCTTCCGATGTAAACATCGATTTAAGTATTAGTCTTCATCCTCAAGAATTCAATTTCGAACGACCAGCTTATAATGTTCATATTCGTATTCGAGATTTGAATTTAAGCATTGACCCAAAGCAATTTTCCGATCTATTAGATTTTGCTAAATTTCAAAATTATAGCAAACTCTATGGTAAATCAAAGATCTTTTTTTTCCTATACAATCTTAACTTATCGACGTCTAGATCGTTGTCGTGAATATCGTGAATTACAACTTCAATTAGCTCGTGAATCAACGGAATTAACTGCTCAACAGCAAAAACGTTTAGAAGTAAACATTTCGATTTGATTTTTTTATTTTAACTGTTCGTTTTGAAGTATTTGGAGAAGAAATTAGATGTATTTAATTTGGCGTATATTCGTCATAGTGTTGAATTAGAACTAACACCTCGACGACGTGGAAGTGTTTCAAGTCAAACAACACGAGATTGGAGTTGGTGGTGGAAACCAACACCTTCAAATAATCAACGTTCGTCGACCAACGGAGATTTTAGTACCGAAGATGTAATCGAACAGAAATGAAAATTAATTGAATATTTATTTGTTTTTTTTTTTGCTTTCTAGTCTGCAAATATTGATATTGAAATCGAAATTGATGATTTAGTTTTGAATTTAACTTTGCCTAATGAAGAAATTCTTTGTCCTGTTCGAATTACAAATGCACATATGAGCTTCAAACGACTGGCTGTTTCAGCAAATACTTTGTACAAAAAAAAAAGAAGATTTCTTTGTGTTCAATTGAAAATTATTTGTTTTTCTTTTAAATAGATTTAAAGTTAATTTACAAACATTGTCTATTCACGGAATGGAAACTGATAATCGAACACGACCTTTACTTGCTAAAGAAGCAAAGAAATCGAATCTACCATTGATTGAAATCGAATTTGAACTATCACCATTGGATAAAAAATCTGACTATCGACTTTATTTAGTCATTGGAATGTTGAGAATCGAATATGATGCTGTAAGAGATGAATAACAGTTGCTTTTTATTTTGTGTTCGTGTTTTTTCTTTTTAGCCAACGATAAACAAAATAGTTTCATGTTTTGATCCTGATGATCAATCATCGAGATTTCCGAAAGTGAAGTGAGTTGTTGACAACTTTTTTTGTTCTGTTGGATATGAAAATGAGAGTATCTAGGAGAAAACGACGAACAGACGAAGAAAAAGAAAATGATCTCAAAGAAAAGAAAATCTTCGATATGACATTGAAACTAAAAGGATTATCACTAGTTTTACCCGAAAGTGGCGTTGCTGCTCATACGTAAGCAAAAATTCGAATTATTAATAAAAAAATTTATTCATTTACTTTAGTTCTCTATCCATGGCACATATAGATTTAGAAAAATTAACATTAAAATCCTGTTTAGGTGATCATCTCGATGATCACGGCCTTCTTTCAAGAGTAATTAGCTTTTAAATTAATAAATCATTTCAAATATCTTTTCTTTATATTAGAAAGAAGTAGAATCATTACGATATTATGCCAAATATAAATTTCGCTTGTATAATCTCAAAGTGACCTATACTCGATCAGGTATTTATAGTTTTCATTTGTTATTCATTTTGCTCAAACATTTCTAGATCAAACTCCATTTCATCTCATTCGACAAATACCATTAATCGATACAAATTTTCATAAATGCATTTATTTTGATGATAAAGATCTTGCTGAGTAAGTGTTCAATTTCTAATAATTTGAGAAGAAACGAAAATGAATACGTTTTAATTAGCTGGAGAATAACAGTAACGATTCCTCGGCCAGCACAAATACTTTTATCAAAATTAAACATCAAGAATTTACTTAAACATTCGAAATCAGTACCTGGTCTCTATTCTGATCTCATGGAAACTATGTATCGAGTTAATTGTTATTGTAATCAACCTCTTTTGTTAATCGATTCTGTATGATTTCAATGAGTATTTTTTTTTCTAGTTACAATTTTTCCACCGACGATAACTGTTGAAACTGATATTGCTATTCAAAATTTATATTTTCGTTTAACTAAATATCAAGTATCGATTATAACAGGTTAATCAATGTTATTTTTCATATCGTCTCGTTATTCGAATTTTTTTTTTCATTTAGATATCTCCTCACGAATATCAAAAACTCGAAAAACTAAAACCATGAAACTTGCACTCAATAATTTAACAATGTCATCACAAACAATTAAACCACAGTAAAACTATTTTGACTAAATTTCATTGTTTTTATTTTTATTTTGAATGAAATTTTATTTTAGGTCAACCTGTTTGTTTTACCAGAATCAGGCGATAAATTTACTTTACGATAATAGTTCATAATTTATTATTAAAATTTAAATAAAAAATCTTACAATTTTTTCCTCAGAACCATATTCAACATGAAAGAAAATGTCTAGTTGTTCTTCAATAAGATCAAAATAGATTTTAAATATTCATATTAATAATTTTCATTAAGTAAATTGATAATAAATCGCTGCAAAGCATTTCTAAGCCATGAAGATGATGAAATACGACTTATAGAAGAGGTTAGATTAGAAAAAGGACAAACACATTTGCAATACATACATATCGACAATTAATATGACAACATTAACATCAACATATTTTCCTATAAACACAACTACTACGTCTATTGGTAGACCACAACCGCCCAATGGTGGTAATATGGAATCCACAATAGCGTCTGTTTTTCAGAAAAATCTTATTCTCTATGGCTATATTATTCTATTCTTACTTGGATTCTTTGGTCACGTCAACTCAATTCTAATCTTTCTTGATCGTACACTTCGCTCAGTGTCAACTAGCTGTCTCTTCATTTGTATTACTCTATCAGACATTACCTATTTATCGACATGTATCTATGATTTTCTCTATACTGGTCTTGGTCTAACATATATTAGCCAACAAAATAATACTAATCTCGCTAATATCCTTTGTCGTTTTCGTTCGTTCGTACAATCAGTAGCAATGTGCTCATCTTCTTGGATTTTATTATCGATTGCGATTGATCGATGGCTTCGTATTCGATTTCCTTTTCAAGTTAGAAAACTTTGCACGAAACGACGAGTATTATTTGGTGCACTGATTATTGTTAGCTGTGCCATTGCTTTGAATTCTCATTTACTTACATTATCATTTGGGAATCTATCAAGTACAAACATTTGTGGTCCTGTTGGTTCAGCTCAGTATTCAACTTTCTATCGACAAGTAATTGATTGAATTTATTATGAAAGAAAATAATATTCTTTTCTTTGATCATTTTAGATTTGGGGAATTTTATTTGCATGTTTACAAACAGCTTTACCAACAATTTTTCTTTTAATTGTAACAATAGATATGTTTCGTCGTCTTCGACTTCAACAACGACAAAAACAAAACTTAAATCAGAATCAAAATCGTCGTCGAGCTTTCGTTGATCGACAAATGTTAATTATCATGTTGGCTAGTATCTCTCTGTTCTTTTGTACTCAAATACCATTGGGTTTATTTAATATTCTTCTCTCACCTGTCCTCAGGTATCAATTAACGCAGACAGTAGCTTTAGAACTGACAACATTATTTAATTTTATTGCGTCAATTAACTATTCTGTACGTCACACTTTAGTTTACTAGTAGAAAACAAAATGTGTTTGCTTTTTTTTCTTAGACAACATTCTATATTCATTGTTTGACAAGTGGTTTATTTCGAGGAAAATTTTTCAATACATTTCGTTGCGGTCGACGACGAGGACGAGTTGATACTCTAATACAAATGAACGAAGTTAATGCAACATCAACTCGAAGACCGAATTAATAAATGTTAAATGTTGTTTTGTTTCTATTCGCCTTTCTCTGCGTACATCAAAAGAGAATATTTTCGAAAATCAGAAACTGTTTATTTAATCCATATTTGTATTGAATTTTCATGATGCAAAGCAGATGATGAACTAACAAAATATGTTGTCGATATCTGATTTTTTAACCATGTAACCATTTCGATTTTGTCATGTAATTCGTGTAAATTTACTTTTAATGTTCAAAGATTTGGTTTGGACACATCTCAAGAATACTCTGTTTTAGTTTAATCTTTCTCAAATAGTCACAAAAAAATGAGAAAACGAAACATGCTTGGATATTTTCATCACCCAACGATAATACAATGAGTTGGCTCACTCACATGAGTATTCCTTTTCGTCTATTTCAACCATTACATGATAATCGGTCAAGCACAGAGAGAATGAGAGAAAAAAATGAATTTTTCAATTCAACATTGTTCATTCGGTCTATTTTCAGTCGAACAGTTGATTGAGTATTGACATTTGATATAACAAATTCTCAATGAATAATTCACATCTAACTATTGTTGATTTACCTGAAGAGATTTTAATCTGTATTTTCAATAAACTTCACAATTTGGATGTTTTATATTCTTTAATTGATAGTAATCGAAAACTAGATGCAATTGTTTGTGATAGAATATTTACTCAATCAATTGATCTGACACGACTAGTTTCAAAAGAAAAGCTTGATGGATTTTGTTCACAAATCTTGCCTCGAATTCATCGTAATATTCAATGTCTCACAATTGATCCATGTTGGATGGAATATATTCTTGATACGAAGAAATTTACCAATTTACATCGACTTTATTTGACTGATATCAATGTTGTTATGGCATCGAAGATTTTTAATCGTAGATATTCATATATTCTTTTTTTTTCGATCATTTTCTTTGCATTATTTTAAAGAAACAAATTCAACGATTATTAATTTCAAAGATCAAATTCAGGAATTGAATCTTACTATTTGTACCAAAAATACAAATACATTTAATTTACTTGTTGATATTTATCGTCAAATCTTTTGTTTATTCACAAATTTAACAAATTTATATTTGGATTTCATTAGTGAATATGTTTTAACGAAATCATTGTTAGATAATTTACCTTCAACAACATGTTCATCATCAACTATCACTTATCTAAATATTAAATTGCATAATATTGACGATTGTTTTCTTTTGCTTGATGGTCGTCTCAGTGAATTACATACGTTAATAGTTAAACTAGATTTTATTCATGATCAAGAAATACTTCGACGTATTCCATTAGAAACTCTATGTCATTCTATTATATTAGCGGATAAAACAAAAAATTTTGAAAAATTAAAATCTTTTTCGCTTATTGTACAACAGTTGACCAATGAATTCGATACGTTGATTGTCCGATTTCTTCGTCGATTGGTTCACTTAGAAACACTTTCACTATCTCTTCATCTTTATCAGCGAAGTTCATTTATTGATTATACTTATTTAGAGAATATTTTTCTGGGAAGCTTGTTGTGCCTGCGAAACTTTCATTTCGATATCGTTGATCATATCATCATCTATGACGATACGAAACCATGTTTTTCTGATATTCAACAGACATTTATTAGAAAAGGATATCATGTTAATGGCTATTTGGATTGTGCAATTCATCCTGTTGGATTATGGAGTTAATGTCATATTTATTCGCTTCCATTTATGTTTGAATACATGCAACCAATTACAAATTGTTTTCCTGGTGATTTATTTAAAAGTGTCACTGTTCTATGGTTAAAAGATAGAAATCGACCTTTTGAAAACAGTTTTTTCATGAAAATTTCACAATCATTTCCATACATTCGTCGTCTAACAATCATCAATGAATTAGAAAAACAACAAATAAAACATTTATCGCTAATAATTAAATTTTCTTCTCTGATCGAACTGCATTGTGTGATCGTTCATACGAATTATGTTGAACAATTTCTTTCGAGTTTGAACACATATTTGCCTGCTCTTACGAAACTTACTGTTCAATACAAACATTTAGTTACAATTACTGAATATTTCACCAGAGATATCACGCGAATTAATTGTGCAAAATTGAAATCAATCAATTTTACAGATATAGAATCAACTGTACATTCAGAAGACTTCTATCGTTATTTTCCTTCATTGAATTTGTCTGCTTAGAAATAAACTTCTTCAATTTAAAAAAAAGCGTAGAATTTGGCACTTGTTGATTTGTTTTGTCTTGAAGTTTTTCATAAGAGTAAACTATCTCTTACATGTTGGTATACAGAAGAATAAAAATGATAGTAGGCGAAATAACAACATGAAGAATGTAATGAAATAAAATTGAAGAATAACGATCTATGTGACATGAAAATATATTTGAAGAGGGAATCTATGTGCTTCTCTCTTTTTTATTATATAAGAAGGATGATTTTATTGAGCCGGTAGAAGATTCGAGTCAAAGCTAAACTTGTTTCAACCTGATAGTTTACTCTACTAGTGAATTAAAACTTATTTCGAATAAAATAATTAATAATGAATGCTCAACAACAACAAATAGCCAATACTCAAGAGATTGTTAATAATGTAAGGCTCTGCTTCGTTAAGAAAATATAAAGATTTTGAAAATGTCTATAATAGTTTAATCAACATATGCAACGATTTATGACTCTCGAAGCGCAGAGCATGAACCAAAATTTACTCTCCGAACTCATTGATCAGCGAGAGAATTCGTTTTTTTATATTCACGCCAATCAGCAAAATTATAGTAAGTGTTTCATCTCATAAACGTAAAAGACATTTCGGCAATGTGACCATGCAAGTGTGCAGCAAATGAATTAATACTGAGAAATACGAAGAATTAGATAGCTACTATATGAGTGATCATCGATTCAGGTTTGTATTACAATTCTTCCTGAGAATTTATTTATATCAACGATTTATTTTCATTGATAATTTCATCGTCATCATTTTTTATCTTAAAAACACAAGTAACATTTGTTTTACGACTCGCTCAACTCTTTCTCATTGAAATCTTGTTTCTCAATGCCATCAAACACTATTTATTTATCACGACTAAACTCATCTTTTGACGCTCCAATTCAAATTAGCACCGACCAAGATTTTTAAGGAGATATCAATAATTAATTCACTAGTTAAATAATAAGGGAACTAATACTCATCTAATCGATTGGCTAATCATTCTCTGAAAGAAACTTCTTTTACATACCGAAGGAAAAAAAAGAAAGAAAATAACTAATCCAATTGGTCCATTTGGTTTATTTTTTTGAATTGAGTATATCGACTATGTTTTGTTCAGATATTGTATCTTTTGTTATTTGACTTCGTGTGAGTGCTCTCTCAGTAAGTTTTGAAGGGTAACTATGCATTTGGTCGAAAAATTTTCAAATATGAAGAAATCCAGAAAAAGTGAGAAAATACGGAATTTTTCTGGAAAAAAACGAATGATCTGGCAACACTGGTTTAATTCGAATTGGAAACGATAGGAAGTGACTGAAACAAGCATAGTATCCTTAGGGATCGTTCAGAATCCGGATGTCGAAAGCGTCGATATGAGAATTGTTATTTACTGCAAACTGGTCATTCCTTCTATTCATACTCCTTTGTTATCAACATCCATCAGATAATATACTTTCGTTGTTCTCAACTCTTCGTGTGTAGTTGATGTGAGAGAACAGAATAAGATTATCTAGGTTATCTAACGATGAATAAAACATATAGATATTTTTTATATTTTATATACTTGCAACTTGTACTTTTTTTGCAAACAAGAAAAAAGCATAGTTTTATTTAAAAATAAAAGATAATGTATTGCTTTTGTTATTTCTTTAGTAGATAAATCTTGAATATGGACAAGGAAAACAATGAATCAACGACATGGTTGAATCTTTTCCCAACTGAAATTATTTTTATGATATTTAATTATTTATCTTCAAATGATATTATTTATGCGTTCTCTCTTTTTAATCAACGATTCAATCATTTATTATTACAAAATCCATATTATTTAAATAATTTCGAATTACCAATAACAAATTTAAAAATATGGAAAAATATTTTATCAGTTGTTGGTTCAGAAATCGAATGTTTAAATATGAAAATAAATTATTTATCAATTCCATTAAAATATTTCACAAATTTAAAATCTTTAATTATTTCATCACCATATGGATTACCTGAAAAAGAACTAATATCTATCGTTGAAAGTGAACAATTTCAAAATTTACATTCATTTAAAATCATAGAAGAGAAAATATTTTCTGATAAAATCTATAAGTCTGAAAAAAATTATCTGTTCAAAAGAATTTTTAATCGTGAAAATTCATTAAAAATCTTAATAATTCCATCACTTTATATAAAAACTCTCGATAATTTAAATATGAATTTCAATTTACATTCAATAACATTAACTATAAATTCTTTTGAAAATATATTTCTATTAATTCAATCAACGCCTAATTTAGAATATTTAAATGTTGATTCATATATATTCGAAGATAATTCCTATGAAATTTTAACAACTATTTCAAATATAAAATTAAAAGAATTCTATTTAACATTACGTAGTAAAAGTGATGCATCAGACAAGATGGATGAATTAATTCATTCTATAAAACAATTATCATTATCATTGAATTGTTTATCATTGAATTTAATTTATCTTCCTCTTAAAGATCAAAATGAAATTCCATTTAATAGTAATAAACTTCAACAATTTTTAGAATCAATCAAAGAATTAAAACAATTCCATCTCTATGCTAAACTCGAACGAAATTTCATTATTCAAAATCAAATTGTATCTCGATTCAAAAATCAATATTGGTTTGATCATCATTGGTCATTTGGAATGCATGATAAATATTTTTATACATTACCATTTCATTTTGATTATCTTTACAAATTTTATGAAAGTTCTAATGATGTTCAATCAAACAATCCGGAAATTTTGATAAATAATCCTCGACTATGGTCTAATGTTAAAGGTATTGAAATAGAAAAACCACCAGCATATTTTTATAGTTCTATTTTAAGAAAATTAAAAATAGTAATGCCAAAATTAAATTTAATTAAATTTAATTTTTATATGGGTATTACTGATCCTTATACATATTTATATCTCGGTAAAAAAGATCAAATTCATCTTACATTCAATAATCTGACAACTCTTCAGTTTACTAAGGGTTTTATAGAAGAGATTAAAGATTTAATAATTTATTTATTACCAAATTTAAAACATTTGATTTTATCTTCGGAATATTTACCTTCAATACATAATGAATTATCCCAAATATTCAATCAAAGAATTGAACGATTGGATATTGATTCTTATGCTAAATTTGACTTATTAGCAAATCGATATTATGTTTATTTTTCAAATGTCGAATTTATTTATTTTAATATAAAATACGTTGAAAAAGATTATGAATCTTATGCAAATATTATTATTAAAATATTAACAAATTTCAAATCATTAAAGAGTCTAGTAATGTTTATTCAACGAATAGGTGATATTCGGATTTATCCTTCATTTGGAACAGATTTAATTCAACTTATTGAATATTTAAATACAAATACAATTACAAAAAAATATAATATCAAACATTTTCGTGAATATGCTTTGTTTTCAAAACAGGAATCTAATCATAACAGTAGTATCAAATTTGAAAGTTAAATTCAAGTTTTCAACTACTTAATCCAGTGCAAACCGTGTACACAACGACGACTTCATCTTCATCCTCTTTTTGTCTTTATCCATTGGCGGTTTACTTTCGTACGATATTTAGAATAATCTTTCATCTTTAAAATGATTAAATAAAATGATTAATTTAAAATGATTCAAAATATAGAGTACAATTACGTAGTGTAATATATACGTCGTAACAGTTAAGAATTTTGATTAAATTTATCATATCATACGGCTTGTCCACAGGTAACGCACTCAGCAAGTTTTGACTTCTCAGTCTAATAAGTCAATAACTAAACGTGATGGAGCTCTGAAAAATTTACTGTAACAAGAACTTCGTTGGTTTTCCTTTCACTAAAATTTTCATTGAATTCAGTTGAACTGTGGGTGCATTATATAGACAATGATAGAAAGCTCTATGTTCAGACACTGAACGGAAAAAATCGATTTTCCTTCGACTATTTTTGACTACGAGAAGATAAGTTTAATAAATCAGAAAATTACTTTTCGAAATCTACTTTCATGCATAAGCAATATCAAACTCTCTAAGTAACGCACTCAGCACAGCTTTCATGCAGATTTTCCGATTTTCAGGATTTATGTCGAAAATCTAATTTAGTCCATCAAGAAGCGATAGTAATTATAGAATTATATAGTTAAAAAGTTTTTTTTTATAACAAACTTTGTGAAGAAAATGACAATAATCAATGAATTCTGTCTAACTATGAGATGATTCAACACATAGTCGACATCGAACGGCATTAACCATTATCACATATAACTTTTCAGTAATGCGATTTTTTCGGTATTCCGAACCAATTAAACATAATTAAAGTGACATAGAGAGATTAACGAAGATCTTTGCCGTATTTTCAAAAGATCTGCTTGATATTTAAATAGTTCTTTGTCACCTATATTTTGTGTACTTGAATATGATTTAAAACTATATATAAACTCTCTTTCTACAGATTATCTCAATATTATTGTTGTCTCGACGTTCTCTCATAAGTATCATAAATAAAATGACCTATTGAAAAAGAAAACAACCAAGTTTTGAGATTTGAATTCAAATAGTTTGATAAAAATTCACTAGATAATGTTTAATTTTAATCGCCTTATTACTTCGAACAAATTCGTTATATATAGAGAACAGAAAAGAAAAATAAGAATTATTTATAACACAAAATAGTAAGAGGTTTATCTTAATTTGAGCAAAAAATAATTTTTTATAAGCAAGGCTCCTAGTTATGGGTAATGTATTAATATAAGAAAAGAAATTCATTTGAAAAACTATAATGAAATGAATAGTTAACACATTTTTGTTAATTCTTTTGTTAAAAATTGCCCATGAACACATTTTACAATTGAAATTTTATTATATGATATTATCTTACATTGAATTTCACCATGAAATCTATCTTTACCAATTATTAGATCACCCCAATTTAAATTAATAATATCATTATTATAAGTCCCAACTGCTACATGTGACCACTTATTATTTTTATCAATACCTAGCCAATTTATTTGATTATTATGCGTACCAATTATATAAATTGATTTATCATCACCTTCCCAACATCCATTCAAACTGCTTGTGTTCTGCCATTTCATACCTTTATCAATTTCAAAAGTATCTAAGTATTCATTTGATATTCGACGAAAATCTGTACCCCAAAATACGTTATTGCTATCATATGTTTTTGTCATATTTTGATAATCTGATGATATTTTTAATTTTAGCGTACCAGAATAGTTATCACGAGCAATTGGAAGATCACCCCATTGTATAGTCAATTCGTTTGTATTATCTATAGTTCCATAGCCAACATTAACAAAATCCCAACTAGCCTTAGACTTTCGTCCGAACCAATATACTTTTTGACCATATTGACTTATGAAATAAGTGCCAGCATCTTGTATATTATGAACATTATCATCGCATGTCCATACACCAAATAGATTATACGCCGTACTTTCAATAATCAATTCGATTTTCGTTATAGTTTTACCATTATTTTCGTATGTAGTCGAATCCTTTATAACACGAAAACATGTATAAGGTTGTAATAGTACTTCTTTTTCTGATGAGTATTTTGATATATCTTCTATAGTCGAGCATGTATGTGCAAATCTTTGAGGAATATAAATAATAAATACAGCAGTACATCCACACCATTTAGTTGCTATGTGAATATCTTTAGTGCATGATGTAAAACCTGGCCAATAAAATAATAAACCATTCCTATATGTTGCTGTTGGCTTAGACTCTAAACCCATACCACGATAGACAATACCATAAAAATGTCGTCTAGGATTTTGTAGGCCTTTCAATAAACTATGAATATAAGGGACAAATAATAATAAAGCATTTCTATCACTATTTCTTAATGCTTCATTTAGTTTTCTAAAAACACATGAATCGTATGTATAAACTTTAATCGATATTTCATTAACATCCAGATGATTTTTTTCACTATCATATAACGTATCTAATTTAGAGAAATTATCATCGTATTTTGTTAATATTTGGCATATGGACTGTTGTGGAGTAATAATATTATATTTGTGAGAATTGTCTAATATTTCTTTGTAAATACCTTCAACTGTTCTCACATAAGTTGGAACATTACCTGATACAACACATAAATCATGCTCTGGATTCCGAAAATCTGATTCCAGACATTTTGGTGTAGACATGAAATGGATATGTTATAAATTTAGAATACGTTATTTATTTGGCTTGTTCACTGACAAATGTTATAAAAAGAAAAGAATGTTTTGCATATATTCGGGATTGTTTATTTGATCGAATTGTTTTAGAAAAAGTTTCATTTTATCCCATACTGGGTAAAAAGTATGCCACGTTAAAAAACGTGTTCTTCTCTTTCTTGAAGTCATAAAAAGTGATCGCTTACTTGACTGATGAAAGAATAGTCTCCCATACCTCTCATAGTCTCTGAGAGAAAACAAGCTTCAAATTGTAGACCGGGAAATATGCAAGATCCGCGTCTCCCAGCAGATCCACACATCCTCAAGATGTTACTGTATATACGCACACCCTCACCATTGAGATGCATGTATATACATGGACCCCTTTACCCTCACCCTCAACACCCTCAACACCCTTGAATGAAGGAATCGATAAACAGAAAAGTTGGTTTAGCCCAGGAGTCATTTGCATTTCGTACAATTTTAGATCTGTAATACGATCAACAACATTTGGTAGATATTCTTGACAGAACCAATCAAGTGTAGTCTTTGGTATTGCACAAAGTGAAAATCGATAATCATAAAATTATTGCTCAAGAGAATGATTAAAACGGGAATTGCACTTATAGAAAGCTGCGAGCAAATGAAATCCATTGAGACACGAAAAAAATTGGAGTAGAAGTTCGTTTGGGAATAATTCTAAATCCATTATCCTATGTTTCATTGGTAGCTATGTCACGCGGTTATTATATATCTATGCGTAGATCAATATCAATCGACATTAGCTGTCAGATGGAATAGACTAGGCGACAATTTTTCTTCTTTGACGTCTAGCAGGAAATGTCAGTTAGGTCAATTTTTTCAATATCAAATTTTATAAAAAAGTACAAAAAAAATTAATTATATCATAAAAATAAAGGCTGCTGTTGACACGTTGCATTTATTATATACGTAAAAATTCATCTGAGGCAGTATATATAATTACAATCGGAATATATGTGTCCTCGTCATTACATTTACGACAAAGCAAATGAATACAACAACTTTATTCGATGCGCTCTCCGATGGTTCATCATCATCACCAGCACCAGGACCACCTGGTGGAGGTGGACCTCCTCCACCGGGTGGTCCTCCTCCACCAGGTGGTCCTGGTAGTGGAGGTGGAGCTGGTATGGGTACAGCTGTAACAACTGCTTTTCAGCAAAATCTTATTCTCTATGGCTATATTATTCTATTCTTACTTGGATTCTTTGGTCACGTCAACTCAATTCTAATCTTTCTTGATCGTACACTTCGCACAGTCTCAACTAGTTGCCTTTTCATTTGTGTTACTCTATCAGACATCATCTATTTATCGACATGTATCTATGATTTTCTCTATACTGGTCTTGGTTTAACTTACATTAGCCAACAAAATAATACTAGTCTCGCTAATATCCTTTGTCGTTTTCGTTCGTTCGTACAATCAGTAGCAATGTGCTCATCTTCTTGGATTCTACTATCAATTGCGATTGATCGATGGCTTCGTATTCGATTTCCTTTTCAAGTTAGAAAATTGTGCACAAAACGACGAGTATTATTTGGTGCACTGATTATTGTTATCTGTGCCATTGCTTTGAATTCTCATTTACTTACACTACCATTTGGGAATCTATCAAGTACAAACATCTGTGGTCCTGTTGGTTCAGCTCAGTATTCAACTTTCTTTCGACAAGTAATTGATTGAATTTATTATGAAAGAAAATAATATTCTTTTCTTCGATTATTTTAGATTTGGGGAATTTTATTTGCATGTTTACAAACAGCTTTACCAACAATTTTTCTTTTAATTGTAACAATAGATATGTTTCGCCGTCTTCGACTTCAACAACGACAGAAACAAAAGTTAAATCAGAATCAAAATCGTCGTCGAGCTTTCGTTGATCGACAAATGTTAATTATCATGTTGGCTAGTATCTCTCTGTTCTTTTGTACTCAAATACCATTGGGTTTATTTAATATTCTTCTCTCACCTGTCCTCAGGTATCAATTAACGCAGACAGTAGCTTTAGAACTGACAACATTATTTAATTTTATTGCGTCAATTAACTATTCTGTACGTCACACTTTAGTTTACTAGTAGAAAACAAAATGTGTTTGCTTTTTTTTTCTTAGACAATATTCTATGTTCATTGTTTGACAAGTGGTTTATTTCGAGAAAAATTTTTCAATACATTTCGTTGCGGTCGACAACAAGGACGTGTTGGTATTTTGACACAAACCCGAAAAACTATTCAACCGGATTATACTATGGAAAGTATATTTTAATCAAAACAATAATTATATGTGCGCTTTTGATATTGTTGATTGTGTTTTGTATAATCGTGCATACAATTGAGTACTTTTCGTAAATATCGTTTCGAAATATAACTATCTGATTCTTTGACGATGTTGTGTTTTTCGGGTTGATAAAAATGAGAATAATTACGACGAACTCCATTCAAATAAACAAAATCCAGGAAAAATAATGGCACAATTTGTGATGCATGAGATGTAAGGACAATATTTTTATTGCATCTTTGTTTACGTTTGAGAATAAAATGACATTGCATTGCTGCACAGATCAAAATTGTATTCGTTGCTTGAGCACAAAACATTGGATAGTAGATATATCGATGTGAATAAATTTCTCCATTATTAAATTGACCATAAATTAGTCTTTTTGGGATTGGTTCTTGATTAGATTTAGGAAAACCCTGTTGAAGAATACTATTCAAATTTTCTTTTGTTGTACCGCAATAAACTAGTTGTGGTTTACGTGTTGGATATTGCTTCATTTGTGTTATGAATTGATTTTGAACGGATTCATCGACTGAAACCGATCGAATATCAACGATTTTCGCGTTAGAATAATTGTTTAATGATGATTTAATACTGTCACAATTGTTTCGATAGAAATCTTCACGATAATCATTGAATGTAACTATTTGTGATTGTTCATTTGAATCAGAATTTTTCTTTTGAAGTAAACGATCGTATTCGAAGGGTTTTGAGTAATAGGATGGCGCATGTTGATATCGAAATACTTTTGTTTGAGCTTTTGGTTTTTGTTTATCAGGTTGACAATGACTTTTCAATAGAATTGGTTGTGATCGAAGTTTTTTTGATGTAATTGGACATAATGATTGTTTAACTTTGAGTTTACGATGTTTGCCACCTTTCATACATTGACGAATTTCAAATGAATCGATTTGATCTTCGATATCAGAATAATTCTGACTTGAATTATAGTCATAATAACCATAATCAATATCTGACGACATATCTAAATTATGTGAGCACAATATAAATAAAATATGAGAACAAATTAATGAATAGAAGTATAAGGTCACATATTTATTGTGGATTTTTTTTGTTTCGTAAGAATGATGAAATATCTTGAATCATGATATTAAGGGTTTATGACAAAACAGAATACGAAAAAACAAGAAAGATAATATATGATTCATAATTTTAGAAGATGATCTTCAGCTTTCAATGCTACTTGAATAATTTCATTGGGTGGCAAAGGATTGTTATTTCGAAGATATTCGATAATTTCTACATTGATTGCAGCTGGCACTTGATCTTTGTAGTAGCCTGATTTCACTAAAAGAGTATCGGCTGACATCCAACAGTTAAAATTTTGATAGGGTGTCCAAAACCATTTGTTATGCTTTGGAGAATAGAAATACCAAATAGCTGTGACTAGAAACGATTTTGGACTGATATAGATTCCACGATTATTTGTATATTGTAAACGTGGATGTAATTTTGTGACAGAAGTGGTTGAAGACGTCGAATAGATTTGAATTGAATGAATAAGAGGCGAATTTTTGTTTTCTTGAATATAACTTGATGAAAAATTACTAGTATTTAAATCGTTTTTGAGTTTTTCTAATACTTGTATCCATTGACGAAGATCATTTTCAAAAAAGTCACTATTCTCACGTGCTATTCGTATTTGTTCTTTCAATTGATTTAATTCTTCAACATTGAATACATTCTTCATTTGATTGACTTGTTTACGAATGTCATTAGCAAATGTTCGAATTTTTTCAATTGATTTGTCTTCCCATTTATCAATATCACTCATGAATTGACGATGTCGATTAGTGTTTTCAGATAGACTTTGTTGAATACTATCGTATTCTATAATAACTTCTTCTAATTGTTGACTTAAAACTTGTCGATGTTCAGTTACATGTTGTAAACAAAATGTTTCATTGCAACCTTCGCATTTAAATTGACCAATATTTTTTTGACATGATGCACAAACGGGTTTTGAATTTGTTGAAGACATTTACAGGTTATCGCACACAATGTGTATGTTTATAACGAAAGAACACAGCACGTGTTGTAAACGATAATAAAAACGAATTGACTTACTAACTTGCTTTTTTTCAGTTGTTATTTGAAAGCTCATAGTCGACTTTGATATTCTTGAGGACTTTCATGTACTTTTAAGCAAGTAGGTCAAAATTTAGAAACGGTCCACTTTCTAAATTAAGATAGATATATAGATAAAAATGTGCGAAGTATTTAAGTTGCAGGTTGACTCGTTTTATATTTCATTACGATGATTGCTCAAACAATTATTCTTAGTGTTATTTCTTCGATACTATTCTCTTCAGCTGTACATGCAGTTGATCCGTGTCGATACGAAGTTTCTGGAAAAGGTGTCATTGATTTAACTAGTGTAGGTCGAAGCGATGGGGAACCAGCATATAAAAATTTAGCACCATTAGTCGAATCGAATTACAGTAGGTTATTTCTATCATATCCTACCTCATATTCGATCATTCGTTTTAGGATACAGTTATAATCCATGCAAACCATTCACTGAAGGACAATTTTGTCAAAATGTTGCTGCTTGTCAAGGTGAATAATTTTTATTTTTAAATTATTATAAGATTAGAAAAGAAAATGTGGTTTGATTCTATAGTAACGGAAGATATGGGTCATATAGCTAGTCTTGGTAGTCAAGAAAGTGCAGAATGGAATCCAGGTGATGAGCCAAATATTCATCCGTTCATTAGTTATTCAGAAGGTGTAAGAAAAGTAATTGTGGTCATAGAATGTTCAGCTACGGGCGAAGAAAAATTTGAAGTTATTGGTGAAACTCAAATTAATCTATATACATTTCGTCTAGTTCATAAATGTGCTTGTTGGAATGCTTGTACGAACGATTAGAATTGAAGTTTTATTTCGAAGATTCTAAATTTGATTATTATAATAGGTGTATCTACAACAACAACAACACTAGCGCCTACGACAACACCTGTAGTGACAACAATATCATCTGCTGCACCAGTATCAACTGCTTGTCGATTTGAGTACCCAGGAAAAGGCGTCATTGATTTCAGTTTCATTGGTCGAACTGATGAACGAGCTGCGTATACAGATGAACCAACAAGAACAGCTTCTCACTACAGTATATATTCTCTTCTCTATTCAATTTCAATTTCTCCTTTACATTTCTTTTTTTTCTCTAAAGCATACAGTTATAATCCATGTCGACCATTTTCTGAAGGTTCTCGTTGTGTTGGTGTATCTGTTTGTCAAAGTGAGTTCATTTGCTCGAATTCTTTTCTATATCTGTTATTATTAGCTTCATTGAATGGCGCAGAAATGTATGCTCTTGGCACACAAGAAAGTGCTACATGGAATGCTGGATCTGATGAGAATGAGAATAGTGTTGTTTCAATCAATTATTCGTATGATGCGAAGAAAGTAATTGTACAACTACAATGTTCACTCGAAGGCAATAATGAATTTCAAGCATTTGGTGAAGATCCAGTGGATACTTATCGATTTCAATTGACACATAAATGTGCTTGTTGGAATGGTTGTTCGAAAACGAATAAATTTATTAAATAACTCTTCTTTTTTTAATAAATGATTCACTAATTGACTCTGTACTGATTTTTATTGGTGTTTGCATTTAAAAAATATCAGAGCACGAACGCAATAGTTTTTCTTTCAATTCAAATAGTGTACGATAAACATTTACATAGATTAAATGTATTTATATTTTAATTTATTGTTATAATATCCAGTTATGATGTTGTTTTCTACTTTGCTACTTCTAACACAATTAGCAAATTTTATTGGTTTGTTAAAAAATTTCTTGATGAATATTGATGTTATACTTGTTTTTTAATAGATACGTCATACAATCGACCAAAATTATCTCCGTGTGCACAATGGAGTTCAGAGCCGATTATGATTGATGGGATATTAACTAAAAATATCAATTCGAACGATATATTTATTGATAGAAACAATACAATATATGTAATTGATTCACAAAACAAGCGTGTTTATAAATGGTTTGATTTTAATTCGACTAATGCTATTTTTCATCAATTCAACGAATCAACAGATACTCTGTTCGTTTCTACCACAGGTGATATATATGTAAGCGCTTCAGGATCGAGTGAACACGTGCAAAAGTGGACAGCAAAAACAAATACGATCAACATCAGCATGCATATATGCGGAGGATGTTCTAGTATATTTATTGATGCCAATGATATATTTTATTGCGCAATAAAAATGAATCATCAGATTGTTACTACATCAATAAACAATAATTCAACGATTTTAACAGTAGTTGCTGGTACAGGTTTTCTTGGATCTGAATCTAATATGCTTCACATGCCCGAAGGAATTTTCGTTGATACCAACCTTGACTTATACGTAGCGGACAGTGGGAATAATCGAATTCAACTTTTTCATCCAGGTGATCTCAATGGAAAAACTATTGCTGGAACATCTGACTCAATCCTTCTGCATCTGCCCATGCGTGTTTTACTAGATGAAGACGGTGTCATTTATATTCTTCATTTAATAGATCCTTGTCTAGTCAGATCAGGACCTAAAGGTTATGAATCTTTAGTAATATGTGAGAAATTTTTTTTCATATTTAATTACGCTATGACTTTTGATATTTATGGTAATATCTATAGCATTAGTATGCGTCCGACAACTCCTATTGTAAAATATTTATTAATAAAGAATACATGTGGTAAATAAGCATTCATGTTTTTAAATATTAATATTAAATTTTTCTAATGTTCTAGATTCTACAAATGAAAGAATAATAAGTAGACCGGCGAGAAACATATCTTTGAATTCTACATCAACATCACGAATTCAATCGGTATATAATTCAAAATGGGCAATAAACAGTTCATTCTGGTATCTTGAGGCTGAGATGGCTAGGTATTATTATGATGTAATTCAATTACATGTGCACATCGAAGGAGATTACGATCTTTTTGTTAACAGTACCATCAACGTGTACGCTCAGTTGCACAGAAACTATTTTGATCGAATCCGTTGGGTCAAAAATTCACTTTTACATCATATGGGAATTTGTTATATGAATCAATTTAAATATACTACTAGTCTTCGAA
>Ga0209930_1002145_pt1 | contig 24937 bp, 30 predicted proteins | sample ThiBiot_500_biof_2_FD_183948 | JGI IMG/M metagenome (GOLD analysis project Ga0209930, IMG submission 183948) | Wastewater bioreactor microbial communities from Cape Town, South Africa - Thiocy_cont_500_biof (SPAdes) | ecosystem: Engineered > Bioreactor > Thiocyanate-remediating >... | reverse complement strand
TGACGGTCATGTACACGGAGGGCAAGAAGGCGAAGGCCTGGTTCCTCGGCGAGAACATCCCCGGCAAGCCGGAGGAGTTCCAGGTCTACATGGGCGGCGGCCAGGTCTACCAGCAGCACTGCCGTGAGCTGGAGGAGTCGGGCTACGCCGCGCTGCTGTACCGGCAGCCGGCGACCGTCCAGGCCTGAGAGGCCCGCGTGTGCCGGGGCGCTCGGCGTGCCCCGGCACACCCGCGAGTGAGGAGAGAACCATGGGAAGACTGGACGACAAGCGTGCCGTGATCACCGGCGCCGCATCGGGGATGGGCCGTGCGACGGCCGAGCTGTTCGCCGCGGAGGGCGCCGCCGTGGCGCTCCTGGACGCGCAGGACGGCCCCGGTGCCGCGGTGGCCGACGGCATCCGGCGAGCGGGAGGCGTGGCGTCCTTCCGCCGCACGGACGTCACGGACGAGGCGGACGTGCGGGAGGCGGTGGATGCGGCGGCGGCGGAGTTCGGCGGCCTCGACATCCTGGTCAACTGCGCGGGCATCATCGGCGCGGACAAGCCGACGCACGAGGTGACCGAGGCGGAGTGGGACGCCGTCTTCGCGGTCGACGTGAAGGGCGTCTTCTTCGGCACGAAGGCGGCGGTGCCGCATTTCCTCGCCGCGGGGGGTGGCGCGATCGTCAACTTCTCGTCGATCTACGGCATCATCGGCAACGACGAGTTCACGCCCTACCACGTGGCCAAGGGCGCTGTGAACATGCAGACGAAGCAGGATGCCGCGTCCTACGGCCGCTATGGCATCCGCGTGAACGCCGTGAACCCGTCGACCGTCCTCACCCCTCTCGTGGAGGGCATCGCGGCGGAGTATCCTGGCGGGCTCCCGGCGTACGAGGAGATGATGACGGCGCACCAGTCGCTGCGGCGCCTGGGCCGCCCGGTCGACGTCGCACGTGCCGTGCTGTTCCTCGCGTCGGATGAGGCGTCGTGGATCACCGGGGTCACGCTGCCGGTCGACGGAGGCTACACGGCCCGCTGAGCGCACGGCCCTGAGGGGGCCCGAGACGGCACGCGCCACCGCAGCGCGGCGGGAATTCTCCGCCGGCGTGCAGCGCTGAACGCATCATGAGCAGAGCAGTGGTGCAGGAGACCTTCGGCGGTCCCGAGAAGCTGGAAGTGCGACAGGTTCCGGACCCGCACGCCGGACCGGGAGAGATCCGCGTGCGTGTGAGCGCGGCGGGACTGAACCCCATGGACTGGATCCTCACGTCCGTGCCGGAGGTCGCATCCGCGTTCGGCGTCACGATGCCGACCGGGTTCGGCAGCGACTTCGCCGGGACGGTGGACGAGGTGGGCGACGGGGTCTCCGGATTCGCCGTCGGCGACCGCGTCTACGGCGGCGCACTCGGCCACGCCGTGGCCGACCACGTGGTCGTCGCCCCGGCGAGGGACGAGGTGCGCCACACCCCGGACGGCGTCGACGACATCACCGCCAGCACGTTGCCGGTCGCCGGGCGGACGGCGGTCGCGGCGCTCGCCGCGATCGGACTCCACGAGGGCGACACCCTGCTGGTCGGCGGGGCGGCGGGAGGCGTGGGCGTCTTCGTCGTGCAGCTCGCGCGCCCGGCCGGCGCACGAGTGATCGGGACGTCGTCGGAGGGGTCGTTCGAGTTCCTGCGCGGACTCGGCGTGGAGCCGGTCGCGTACGGCCCGGGTCTCGCCGACCGCGTCCGGGCGATCGCGCCCGAGGGCATCACGGCCGCCACCGACCTGTTCGGAACCGAGACCGCCTACGCGGCGCTGGAGCTCGGCGTGCCCGCCGGCCGCATCTCGACCATCGCCTCGCGCGATCCCGCGCTCGGGGTGAAGGCGACCGGCGGGCGGGACGCGGACGCGGGCGCCCTGGACCGCGTCGCCGCCGACGTCGCGCAGGGCCGCCTGACGGTCCCGATCGCGGCCACCTATCCGATCGACCGCATCGTGGACGCGGTGTCGTTCCAGGCGGGGCGACACGTGCGGGGCAAGGTCGTCGTCACGATCTGACGCCGCCGCGGGCGTCACGCTGCCGGTCGACGAGGGCTACGCGGCCCGCGGAGTCCGGGCTCCCGCAGAGGTGTCGCGTCGTGCCGCTGGGACGCCGCGGAGGCGGCACCAACCGCCACGTCCGCGTCCGTTCGACGGGGTCCGGTCTCAGCGGACCTGGACCCCGGCCGGCTGGATCGACACCGTGAAGGCGCGGGTGTCGCCGACCTCCTCGCCGTCGATCTCGAACGCGCGCTCCTCGGGCAGCGTGACCTCGAGCTTCCTCGCGCGGCCATGGTTGACCGTGTCGGTGCTGACGACGTCGTCGGTCTTGGTGATGAGCCGCTTCAGGCCGTTGTCCCACAGCATCGTCTTGACGGTCTCCGCCCACTCCCCGACCCCGTCCGCGCTCAGCACGAGGTAGTCGAGCTGGCCGTCGGCGGGGTCGGCGTCCGGCAGGAGCGTCAGGCCGCCCTGGAGCGTGCCGCAGTTCGCGATGAGGAGCGTGTGCCCCTCCTCGTCCGCCGCGGGGCGGTCGTCCGCGGTGATGCGGAAGGGCACGGTCTCGCTCGCCGCGAGCGCACGCCCGAGCGACTCCACGTACGCGAGCCAGCCCGCCTTGTCCTTCAGGTCGTCGTTCGTCTCGGCGATCATGTGCGCGTCGATGCCGAACCCGACCATCACGACGAACGCGTGGCGCTCGGTGCCGGACTCCAGGTCGATCTCGACCCAGCCGACGTCCACGGGCCTCGCCTCGGGGGTGAGGGCGCGGGCCAGCGCCGCCGGGACGTCGTTGAGCGGCACGCCGAGGTTCCGCGCGAGGAGGTTCCCCGTCCCGAGGGGGACGATGGCCATCTCCGCGGGCGACCGCTCCTCGGCGATGCGCTCCGCGACCGCGCGTACGGTCCCGTCGCCGCCGGCGGCGATCACGAGCTCCGCACCGGCCGCCAGCGCCTGCCCGGTGACACCCTGCCCCGGGTCGGTCTGGCTCGTCTCCCACCAGGCGACCTCCGGAGCGGGCCGGTCGCCGGTCGTGGCGCGCAGCCCCGCCTCCAGGGTCTCCTTGTCGGTCTTCGTCGGGTTCCAGACGATCGCGATCTGCGCGCTCATGGCGTTCCTCTCGATGGTGCGGACGACGTGGCCGTGTGCGGCGCGCGCCGCGGTTTCACTCGGGCCGGCTCGCCTGATCGACGATCTCGCGTGCGCGCGCGGACAGTAACTGGCCGGCGCTGCGCGCCTGCCCGCGGAGGCGGTGGAACGCCTCGTCCATGTCCACCTTGTCGCGGTGCGAGATGATGCCCTTGGCCTGCTCGATGACGACGCGACTGTCCAGCGCGCGCTGCAGCTGAGCCCGGGCGATGTCGGATTCCCGCAGCACACGCTCGTGCAGGATGCCGATGGTCGCGATGTCGGCGAGCGCCTGCGCGGCCACCGCGTCGTCCGGATTCAGCGGGCCGGGGGTGTCGCTGAAGAGGTTCAGGGAGCCGATGACGTCCTGCCGCAGGCGGAGCGGGATCGCGTGCATCGACTGATAGCCGAGCTCGGCGGAGATCGTCGCGAACGTCGGCCAGCGGGCGTAGGTGGAGGCGATGTCGTCGACGGTGACGAGCGCGCCGGTGCGGTATGCATCGACGCACGGTCCCTCGTCGGCGGCGAGCTGCATGAGACCGATGAGCCTGCTGCGCTCGCTGGTGGACGCCACGACCTCGAGCTCGTCGTTCTCGTTGGGCAGCAGGATGCCCGCGTCTGCGGCATCCAGCGTCTTGGCGCAGCGGTTGACGAGCATGTAGAGCAGCTCGACGATGTCGTAGCCCGCGACGAGCGTATCGGCGAGATCTACGAAGGTCTCGACGAGTTCCCGCTCCCGCGTCGCCATGATGCCCAATCTACGCCCGGGTCGGGGTCACTCGGAGAAGTCGATCCGTCGGGCGACGACGTCGGCGGCCACGTCGGCGACCGAGCCGCCCGTCGCGAACGCGTGCCCGCGCAGCACCAGCAGGGCGTCCTCGGCGGGGATGCGCATCTGCGCGATCACCATGCCGGTCGCCTGGTGGACGACGCGACGTGATGACGTGTCCTCCCCGGTCCCCTCGTCCCGGCCGGCCATGGCATCGCGGAGGATGACGACGGCCGCCGCGGCCGCCATCGCCGCGGCGGTGGCGACGTGCTCCCCGGTCAGGGTGTCGGCGTGCGTGGAGTAGAGGTCGACCGCGCCGACGCTCAGCGTCCCGACAGACATCGGGAACGCGTAGGCGGCCCGGATGCCGTGCGTCGTCAGCGCCTCGTGGACGACCGGCCACGTCGGCGCGCGCGGCGCCCGCAGGTCCGCGAGCAGGATGGGCGACCGGGTCTCGCGCGCCTGCCAGCAGGGGCCCTCGCCGTAGTCGAGCTGGAGCTGCTCCAGTTCGGCGGCCAGGGGGTCGCTCGCGCAGACGGCCTCGAGCTCGAAGGGCGACCCGAGCGTCGAGATCGCGGCGTGCTCCACCGGGAACACGGCGACGAACCGCGCGCATGGCCGCATGTGTCTCCTCGTCCTGAACGGATCGGGCTACCCGGGTCTGCGGCCGCCACTGCTCACAGTACGCCCCGGCCCTGGCGGCCCACGTCAGACGGTCTGTCGCACCTGCAGCAGCGGGCATTCGAACGGGTCTCGTTCGCCGAGGCCCACGCGGTTGATGTACCGGACGACGATCCCGTACGACTGCCACAGCCCGGTCTCGGTGTAGGCGACGCCCTGGGCGACGCAGTACTCCCGGATCATGCCCGACGCGGCACGCAGGTGCGGGCGCGGCATCGACGGGAAGAGGTGGTGCTCGATCTGGTAGTTGAGTCCGCCCATGGCGGCGTCCAGCAGTCGACTGCCGCGGATGTTGCGGCTCATCAGCACCTGGCGGCGGAGGAAGTCCACCTTGACCTCCGCCGGCACGATCGGCATCCCCTTGTGGTTCGGTGCGAACGCCATCCCCATGTACACGCCGAACAGCCCCAGCTGCAGCCCGAGGAACGCGAACGCGATCCCGGGGGAGAGGACGAGGAAGACGAGCGCCGGGAACGCGATCAGCCGCACGGCGAGGAACGCGATCTCCACTCCGCGGCGGCGCAGCGGTTCGCGGGAGAACACGCGCTGCACGCCCGAGGCGTGCAGCGACAGGCCCTCGAGCAGGAGGATCGGGAAGAAGAACACGCCCTGGTGCGACATCGCCCAGCTGAGCACTCCCCAGCGGGACGCCCGTCGGCGCTCGGCCTGCTCGGGGGTGAACGAGATCACCGGCAGCTCGATGTCCGGGTCCGATCCCACCTTGTTCGGATTCGCGTGGTGCCTGGTGTGCTTGTGCTGCCACCACCCGTAGCTCATGCCCACGAGGAGGTTTCCGATCAGCATGCTCGTCCAGTCGTTCCATCTGCCGGAGCGGAAGATCTGGCGGTGGGCGGCGTCGTGACCGAGCATCGCGATCTGGGTGAACACGATCGCGAAGCCGACGGCGGTGAACAGCTGCCACCAGGTGTCGCCGATCGCGATGAACGCGACCACGGATGCCGCGACCACCACGGGTGCCGCGATGAGCTTCGTCCAGTAGTAGCCGTACCGCCGGCGCATCAGCCCGCTGGCGGTGACCACGCGCGACAGCTCCGTGTAGGCGTGGACCCCCGCACCGCCGGTCGTCCTGACCGCGGAGGAACCGGGGCGGAGCTGAATGGATCCGGTCATGTCATCCCTGCCGATCACGCAAGCGAGCACGTCGTGCATCGCGCGAATGGCGGGGTCCAGGACATCCGCTCCCAGTTTACGGCCGCAGCGCCCGATCGTCCCTGGGAGATCCCCGCGTCATCGCCCGTAGGCGGATGCCGCGGGGCAGTCGAACGGATCGCCCCCGGCCGAGAGGCCGACACGGTTCAGATAGCGCACCACGATCCCGTACGACTGCAGCAGGGTCGTCTCGGTGTACGAGATCGAGTGCGCCGCGCAGTACGCCTTCGCGAGCTTCTGCGCGTCCCGCAGGTGCGGTCGCGGCATGTTCGGGAACAGGTGGTGCTCGATCTGGTAGTTGAGGCCGCCCATGAAGACGTCCACGCCGCGTCCGCCGCGGATGTTGCGGGAGGTCAGCACCTGACGACGCAGGAAGTCCACCTTCGCGTCGCGCGGCAGGATCGGCATCCCCTTGTGGTTCGGCGCGAAGGACGCCCCCATGTAGACGCCGAAGACGGCGAGCTGCACGCCCAGGAACGCGAAGGCGAGACCGGGGGGCAGCATCAGGAAGACGACCGCGACGTACAGGCCGAGGCGGGGGAGCAGCATCCCCATCTCCAGCCAGCGCTTGTCGACCTTGTCCTTCCCGAACACGGTCCGCAGCCCGTGCAGGTGGAGGTTGATGCCCTCCAGGACCAGGATCGGGAAGAAGAGGTACCCCTGGCGACGCGTGAACCACGCGTAGACGCCGGTGGAGCGCGCGGCGTCCTCCGGGATGAAGGAGATCACGTCGCGGGCGATGTCGGGATCCTTGCCGAGCACGTTGGGGTTCGCGTGGTGCCTGCTGTGCTTGGTCATCCACCACGAGTAGCTGATGCCGACGAAGAGGTTCGCGATCGTACGCCCGGCGCGGTCGTTCGCCGGCCCGGACTCGAACACCTGGCGGTGCGACGCCTCGTGGGCGAGGAAGGCGAACTGCGTGAAGATGACGCCCAGCGCCGCGGCGATCAGCAGCTGGAACCAGGAGTCACCCAGCAGCACGAATCCGGTGGACGCGGCGAGGAAGGCGAGCACGACGAGCGAGAACGTCCCGATGTAGAAGCCCGTGCGGCGCTTGAGCAGTCCGGCATCGCGCACGGCGCGCAGCAGTGCGGAGTACTCGGTGGTGGGGTTCGTCTTCTCGCCCCGGGGCTCGGTCCGGCGGATGCGTCCCTCGCGCGGAACGGCGGTCTGTGTGCTCATGCGAGCCTCGATCCCGTGGTCGGTGGTGAAGGTCCGCAACCGGAGAGGATGCAGGACGGCCAGCCGAGGTCCGGGGATAACCGTGTACTCAATGAGAACACGTCCGGGGGTGCTGGCACTCCCCAGCCCAGGCGATGCACAGGTTCGCGGCCCCGGGGCGCCGGGAGTCTCATGTTCCGGCGGGGACCGGCGGCAGCAGTGTCTCCCTGCCGCCGGGCGGAGCCGCGGCGCAGGGGAGCGGGACGTCAGCCGCCGCTCGGATTGTCGACCGGGCGGCCGTTCTCGTCCGTCGTGTCGTCGGACGGGTCGTCCATGGGGTGCGTGCGCGGGTCGCGGTCGGGCTCGTCCGGAGCGCCCCCCGAGGCGGTGTCGGCCTCGGTGGTCTCCGTCGGGTCCGTCGCGTCCGGCTGCGTGCCGTCCTGTTCGTCCATGACTTCTCCTTCGGTGTTGAGGGCTTTTTCGCCGACCGGCATCCGTCGATCAGCCGAGGTCGAGTTCCCAGTCCGCCGACGCGACGTACGCGGCGTCCTCGGCCTGAGCGGTGGGGAGGGTGGCGCGGATCCGGCGCTCGAGATCCGCGACCACGGCGTCATTGGTGGGTTCGGCCGACCCCTCGGCGAGGGGGGTCGCGAAGAGCTGGCTCGCCGGCCCGAGCAGGAACTCCGCCGTCGCATCGCCATCGCCGTCGAGGATCGGAACCGCCACCACGTCCGAGCCCTGGGTGGCGGCGAGGGCCTGGGCGTAGCGCAGGAGGGCGTCGCAGACGTCGTCGGCCATGAGGACGGTGCCGCTGGTGTAGTGCAAGGTCATCATCGTCCGATCATCGGCCCCCGGGATGCGGACGGCGACGGGGTTGTCCGCGCGGCGGATCCGCTCTACCCTTCCTCGCCCCCTTCGTTTCACGTCGCAGTCATCGAATCTTCTGAACAGGTGTCCAGAAAGCGGAGTAGCATCGATGTCGTGAGCGATGTCGCCGGCCCCACCGAGGCCATCCGCCGTACCCTGCGGTTCTCGGAGGATCCGAGGGTCGCGCGCACGCGCGAGGCGATCGCGGCAGCCGTGCGAGAGCTCTCCCTCGCGGGCGACGAGATCACGGTCGCGAGCATCGTGCGCGCGTCCGGGATCAGCCGAGCGAGCTTCTACTCGCATTACTCCGGCCTCGATCAGCTCGCCCTCGCGCTCACGCGAGACGCCTTCCTCTCGATCGCCGAGGCCTGGGCTGCCGACGAGCACGAGCCCCTCGATGCGATGCGCGCCGCGCAGCGACGACTGGTCGCGTACTTCTCGGAGAACCGCTGGTTCTATCGCGCGGTGGCGGCGATGCCGGTCTCGAAGGACGGCTACCTGGCGGCGGTGCGCATGATGGCCGCCGTCATCGAGCAGGCGATCGCCCCCTACCCCGAGGCCGCCCCCGTCGAGGCCACCGCGCGCTACGTCGCCGGCGCGGCGTACGGCCTCATCGACGCGTGGCTCACCGAGGAGATCGAACTCACCGACGACCAGCTCGTCGAGCGACTCGTGAGCATGTTGCCGCCCTGGTTCAGCGGCGCGAAATGACCGTCGGCGCCCGACGCGCCGGCACCCGAGGAAAGAAGGAACACCATGAAGGCAGCACTCGTGCGCGAGATCGGCGCCGGCTTCGTCACCGAGGAGGTGCAGCTCGCCGCGCCCATCGGCCGTGAGGTGCTCATCGACGTGAAGGCATCCGGTCTCTGCCACACGGATCTGACCGCCTCCCGAAACAACATCGGCTACGAACCGCCGATGGTGCTCGGGCACGAGGTGGCCGGCATCGTCGCGGCGGTCGGGCCCGACGCCACGGAGTTCGTGGTCGGCGACCATGTCGTGGGCTGCCTCGTGCAGTCGTGCGGGCACTGCGAGGCGTGTCTCACGGGACGCACGTTCCAGTGCGAGCACCCGGAGGAGACGCTGCGGCACGCCGGTGAGGCCCCGCGCATCCGCGCCGGCGACGAGGCGATCACCCAGGCCTTCGGCCTCGGTGGATTCGCGCAGCAGGCGCTCATCCACGAGAACCAGCTCGTCAAGGTGAGCGACGAGATCCCCTTCCCTCAGGCGGCGCTGCTCGGATGCGGCGTCGTGACCGGCGCGGGTGCGGTCATCAACACCGCGAACACGCAGGCCGGCGATGCCGTCGTCATCATCGGTGCGGGCGGGGTGGGCCTCAACGCGATCAACGGCGCCATCGTCGCGGGGGCGTCGAAGATCATCGCCGTCGACGTGGCCGACGACAAGCTCGAGAAGGCGCGCCGGTTCGGGGCGACCCACACCGTCAACTCCACGAAGACGGATGCCGTGGCCGAGGTCATGCGGATCACCGGCCGCGGTGCGGACGCCGCCTTCGACTTCGTCGGCATCCCCGCGGTGACCGCGTCCGGCCTGGAGATGGTCCGGCCCGGTGGCGGCCTCTACCTCATCGGCATCCTCGATCCGGCCGCGACCATGCCGCTCCTCACGATCGGGCTGATCGGCACCCAGAAGCGCATCCAGGGCGTCTACATGGGCTCGACCACGCCGAAGCACGACATCCCGCTGTACGCCGACCTCTACCTCCAGGGCCGCTTCAACCTCGACGACCTGATGTCGCGGGAGATCGCGCTGGACGGTGTCGAGGAGGGCTACGGCTTGCTGAAGGACCCGACGGTGACGCGGGTCGTGATCACGTCCGGGCTGAGCTGAACGGGAGGCGCCCGCGCCGAGGTCCTGTCAAGGCGCTGTCGCCACGGCCGCCCATCACCTAGCCTGCGGTCATGGCGATCGGTGAACTGTGGCTGGTCCGGCACGGGGAGAGCGTCGGCAATGCCGCCGCGACGCACGCCGAGCGTGCGGGGCTGGACGTGATCCCGCTCGAAAGCCGGGATGCGGATGTCGAGCTGTCGCCGACGGGTGTCGAGCAGGCTGCGGCGCTGGGTGGCTGGCTCGCCGACCGGCGGCCCTTCATCGACGCGATCTGGGTGTCGCCGTACGTCCGGGCGCGCCAGACCCTGGCGATCGCGCTGGGCGACGGTGCGCCGCCGCTCGTGACGATCGACGAGCGACTCCGCGACCGTGAACTGGGCGTCCTCGACCTCCTCACCCGTCGCGGAGTCGCCCGGCTGCACCCCGAGGAGGCGGAGCGACGCCGTCGGCTGGGGAAGTTCTACCACCGCCCGCCGAGCGGCGAATCGTGGGCGGATGTCGCCCTCCGCCTGCGCTCCTTCCTCCAGGACGCCGGGACCCACCGCGCGGAGGCCGCGCTCGTGGTGGCGCACGACGCCGTGGTCATGCTGTTCCTTTACCTGCTGCTCCCCATGACGGAGGACGAGCTGCTCGAGTTCGCCGCGTCGCACACCGTGCTGAACGCATCCGTCACCCACGTCGTCCGCCGAGACGGCCGCTGGCACGTGGCGGAGTTCTCGACCGTGGACCATCTCGTGCACAGCGGCGCCGACGTCACCGCGCACCCCGGGAACCCCGATGTCCACCCCGAGTGAGGCGGTGGATCGGGTGCTGCTGCGGTCGTGGGGACTTCCCGACCCCGGCGACTCGAAGAAGTCCCGCGGGCAGGTCGTGGTCGTCGGCGGGTCGCGCCGATCGCCCGGTGCGGTGCTCCTCTCGGGCGAGGCGACGCTTCGGGTCGGGGCGGGCAGACTCGGCCTCGCCGTGCCCGCGTCGATCGAAGGAGCCGTCGGTGTCGCCCTCCCGGAGGCCGCGGTGTTCGCGCTGCCCGAGCGCGCGACGGACCGGCTCGGCGGCCGCCTGCGCGCGCAGCTCGAGGCCGCTGACGCGGTGCTCGTCGGCCCCGGATTCGACGATCCCGACCAGACGCGCGACACCCTCGTCGCGGTCGCGGAGGTCGGCGTGCCCGTGCTCGTCCTCGATGCCTTCGCGATCGGCGTGCTGCCCGGACTGGACCGCGGGATCCTCCCGGAGCGTCTCGTCCTGAACGTGAACGCCGAGGAGGCGTCGATCCTGCGGGGGCGCGATGTGGACGCCGGCGACCTCGACGCGCTCCGGGACATCGCGCAGCGCTATCGCGCCGTCGTGAACTGTTACGGCGCCATCGTCACGGCGGACGGAGGCTGCTGGGAAGTGCCGGACGGCGGCCCCGGACTGGGCACGTCGGGCAGCGGCGACGTCCTCGCGGGAGCCATCGCCGGTTTCGCCGCCCGCGGCGTGGAGCCGGAGCGGGCCGCGGTCTGGGGCAGCTGGGCCCACGCGCGGGCCGGCGACCGGCTGGAGGCGCGGACGGGACTCGGCTTCCTCGCTCGCGACCTGCCCGCAGAGCTCACCCTCGCGATCGCCGAGGTGGGCTGACTCCGTCCGCGTGCGCCCCTCCGCCGGCTCGCGTCGTGACCGCGCGCGCCCGGGTTCAGCCCCGGCGCCAGGCGTCGTCCTGTAGATGCGAGCCGGCTTGCGGACCCATCTGCAGCATGCCGCCGTCCACCGTCCAGCTCGCGCCCGTCACGTACGACGCCGCAGGCGAGGCGAGGAAGGCGATGACCGCGGACACCTCGTCCGGCCGGCCGGGGCGAGCGAGCGGGATACCCGGGCGGCGCGTGCGCTCGGCATCCTCGGGCTCCATCCTGTTCAGCGGGGTCGCGATCTCTCCGGGAGCCACCGCGTTGACCGTGATGCCGTGGTGCCCGAGCTCCTGAGCCATCGTCTGCACCAGTCCGCCCAGCCCGTGCTTGGCGGCCACGTACGCGGCGGAGCCGACGCGCGGCTGGTGCTCGTGCACGCTCGTCACCGCGACGATGCGCCCGCCTCCGCCGGCCGCCACCATGCGGCGCGCCGCGGCCTGCATGCCCGCGAAGGCGCCGTCCAGGTTGAGCGCGACGGTCGAGCGCCAGTCCTGCAGCGACAGCGACAGGAACGGGATGCCGCCGCCCCCGCCGGCATTGTTCACGAACACGTCCACCCCGCCGAGGTCATCGGCCAACCGGTCGACGACCCCCGCCACGTCTCCGAGCGCGGTGGCGTCGAGCCGTGCCAGCGCGGCGCGGCCGCCGCGGGCCCGCACGGCCTCGGCGGTGCGCTCCGCTCCCGCGTGATCGGTGTGCCACGTGATCCCGACATCCATCCCGGCGTCCGCCAGGGCGATCGCCGTCGCGGCTCCGATCCCGGAATCCGATGCCGTCACGATCGCGTGCCGTGGGAGGAATGCGTCAGTCATGCCGCCGAGGTTAGAAGATCGCATCCGGGTGGAGCAGGGCCTTTACAGGTCGAACCGGTCCCGCTACCGCGCCGGCCGGCGCGACCCCGTCACCGGCCGTGTCCAGCCCGTTGACACCCGAGCCGCCACGGGCGAGCCTGCTCCCGTGCGACGGAGCGGTCTGGATGTCGAAGCGGGCGATGTGCGTATCGGCACGTCCGGCTGGAGCTACGACCACTGGCGGTGGGTGCTGTACGACCCTCCGGTGCCGGCGGGCGGTCGGCTGGGGGTCTACTCCACCGTGTTCGACACGGTGGAACTGAACGCGAGCTTCTACCACTGGCCCCGGCCCGCATCGTTCGTCCACTGGGTCGAGCAGGTGCCCCCCGGGTTCCTGATGACGGTCAAGGCCCCGCGCGGGCTGACCCACGCGCGCAAGCTCCGGGATCCGGAAGCGTGGACGGCGCGGATCTCGGAGGGCATGTCCGCACTCGGAGAGCGGCGGGGGATGCTGCTGATGCAGCTGCCGCCGGACCTGGAACGGGACGACGAGCGGCTCGCCGGCGCCCTGCGGGCGATCCCTGCCGATGTGCGCGTCGCGGTGGAGCTGCGGCATCCGTCGTGGGTGCACGACGACGTGTTCGCACTGCTCGCGCGCTTCGGTGCGAGCTACTGCGTGATGAGCGGGGCGGGGCTGCCGTGCGAGCTGCGGGCGACGTCGGATGTCGTGTACGTGCGACTCCACGGACCCGATCCCGAGCGGCTCTACGTAGGGAGCTACAGCGATCAGGACCTGGACTGGTGGGCTCGTCGCATCCGCGAATGGCAGGGCAGCGGACGTGCGGTGCTGTGCTACTTCAACAACGACGGCGACGGCAACGCCGTCCGCGACGCCCAGCGCCTCCGTCAGCGGGTGGGACCGCTCTAGCGGGCGCACCCTTCCGCCCTCGCCGGGCGGTGTCAAGGGGATGCCACCGGCCGCGGCCCCGACGTAGGTTCGGTTCTCGCCTGACAATCGTCGCGCCCATCCCCCCGTCGAAGGAGCGAACAGCCATGACCCGCATCGGATACACCCTGATGGGCGAGCAGAGCGGACCGCGGGAGCTGGTCGGGTATGCCCGCGCGGCGGAGGAGGCCGGGTTCGACTTCGAGGTCGCGAGCGACCACTACTCGCCGTGGCTGACGACCCAGGGGCATTCGCCTTACGTGTGGTCGGTGCTCGGCGCCGTCGCACAGGCGACCGACCGGGTGGAGCTGATGACCTATGTGACGTGCCCGACCATGCGGTACCACCCCGCGGTGGTCGCGCAGAAAGCGGCGACGATCCAGCTCCTGTCCGACGGCCGGTTCACCCTGGGCCTCGGCTCCGGCGAGAACCTCAACGAGCACGTCGTGGGGGAGGGCTGGCCATCGGTGGACGTGCGGCAGAACATGCTCGTCGAGGCGGTGCAGCTCATCCGCGAGCTGCACACGGGTGAGCTCGTCACCTACGAGGGCGAGTACTTCCGCGTGGACTCCGCGCGGATCTGGGATGCACCGGACGGCGGCGTGCCGATCGGCATCGCGGTCTCCGGGTCGGAGTCGATCGAGCTGTTCGCGCAGCTTGCCGACCACATGATCGCCGTCGAGCCGGAGCAGGACCTCGTCACCGCGTGGGATGCCGCGCACGCGGGCTCATCGCGGAAGATCGGCCAGATCCCGATCTCCTGGGACCCCGATCTCGACGCCGCGGTGGAGCGTGCGCACGAGCAGTTCCGCTGGTTCGCCGGCGGGTGGTCGGTGAACGCCGACCTGCCGACGCCCGCCGGGTTCTCGGCCGCGAGCCGGTTCGTGCGTCCCGCGGACGTGGCGTCGTCGATCGCATGCGGGCCCGACCTCGACCGCCTCGCCGCGAGCGTCGATCCGTTCCTCGAGGCCGGCTTCACCGACATCGCGCTCGTCCAAGTGGGCGACGAGCTGCAGGAGCGGTTCCTCGCCGAGGCCGCCGAGCCGCTGCTGGAGCGGATCCGCGCGCGGCTGGGCTCCTGACCTCGGCTCAGTCGGCGTTCGCGACGAGAGGGCTCGCGTCGAGCTGGGCGAGGAGCGATGCGACATCGTCGTAGACCGCGACGGCTCCGGCGTCCCGCAGCTGATCGGCGCTCGATCCTCCGGTCAGCACGGCGACGGCGGTGACGCCTGCCCGTCCCGCCGACTCGATGTCCCACACCGCATCGCCGACCATGATCGCCTCGGATGCCGCGGTCCCTGCCTTCTCCAGCGCCCTGCCGACGATGTCGGGGGCGGGCTTCGCGTCGTCGACGTCCTCGGCCGACGTGACCGCGTCGACCGGCTCGTCCAGGTCGAGCACGGCGAGGAGGGCGTCCAGCTCCTGCTGCGGGGCGGACGTCGCGAGCACCACCGTGAGCCCCCGGCGGGAGAGCTCACGCAGCAGGTCGCGGGCACCGGAGATCGGACGCAGGCGATCCGCCATGTCCGCGTACAGCCGGGCGTGCTCGTCCTTCGCCCGCTGCTGCAGGGCGTCGTCGTCGCCCACCAGCTCCGACAGCATCCTGCCCGCGTCCATGCCGATCCCGCGATGGATGCGCCACACGTCGACGGGGTGGCCCACGGCGACGAGTGCTCGGTCCCATGCGTCGACGTGGAGGTAGTTCGAGTCGACGAGGGTGCCGTCGATGTCGAACAGGACGGTGGTGATGCGCGGGGAGGCCATGCCGACAGTGAACCAAGTCCCGTGCGCCCCCGTCAGGGGCTGGCGCGATCGCGCGCGATGTGATGTATCGCCACACGGTCCCGCGCGCAACCCCGTTCGGCCGCGGCGCGGGCGTGCGTACCCTCGACGACATGTCACGCGACCAGTACACCTTCACAAACCCCGCAGAGCTCTACGCCGACTTCGAGCCCGAGAAGCAGCACCAGCCCGAGCCTGGGCTGGACGCGAGGCTCACGCCGAAGGCGGACCTGGGCGAGGACACCTACCGCGGCACGGGCCGGCTGACGGGACGCCGGGCGCTCATCACGGGCGCGGACTCGGGCATCGGCGCCGCGACCGCGATCGCCTTCGCCCGGGAGGGCGCGGATGTCGCGATGTCCTATCTGCCGGAGGAGGAAGAGGATGCGGCGCGCATCGCCGGCATCCTGAAGGAGGCCGGCGCGACCGTCGTCGCCGTTCCCGGCGACCTGCGTGACCCCGCCTACTGCCGTGAGCTCGTGCGGCGCGCTGCCGAGGGCCTCGGCGGCCTCGACATCCTGGTGAACAACGGCGGCAAGCAGGTGTACAACGAGGACCTGACGACCCTCGAGGACGAGCAGTTCGACGACACGTTCAAGACCAACGTCTACGCGATGTTCTGGATCACGAAGGCCGCGCTGCCGCATCTCGATGCCGGATCGGCGATCATCAACACGACCTCGATCCAGGCGTACAACCCGTCGGAGATCCTCGTGGACTACGCGTCGACGAAGGCGACGATCAACACGTTCACGAAGGCGCTCGCGCAGCAGCTGGCGCCGAAGGGGATCCGAGTGAACGCCGTCGCGCCGGGGCCGATCTGGACGCCGCTGCAGGTGTCGGACGGTCAGCCGCCGGAGAAGATCGCCGAGTTCGGCACGCAGACACCGCTCGGGCGCGCGGGCCAGCCTGCCGAGCTCGCGCCTGCGTACGTATTCCTCGCCTCGGCGGAATCCAGCTACGTCGTCGGCGAGACGCTGAATGTGAACGGCGGCTCGCCCACGCCCTGACGGCGTTCCGCCGGGGATCGGCCGACGATTAGGCTGTCGCGGTGAGCAGCACGCTGGACGAGGGCCCGTTCTTCCACGGCACGAAGGCCGACCTGCACGAGGGCGACCTCCTCACGCCCGGGTTTCGGTCGAACTACCGGCCGGAGGTGGTGATGAACCACATCTACTTCACCGCCCTGGTGGGCGGCGCGGGCCTCGCTGCGGAACTGGCCGCCGGCGACGGGGAGCCACGGGTCTACGCCGTCGAGCCGACGGGAGCGTTCGAGAACGATCCGAACGTCACCGACAAGAAGTTCCCGGGCAACCCGACGCGCTCGTACCGCAGCGACGCGCCGCTGCGGATCCTCCGCGAGGTGGACGACTGGCCGCGCCTGGCGCCCGAGGACCTCGCGGCATGGCGGGAACGTCTCGCCGCCATCCGCGACGACGAACGCGGCGAGATCATCAACTGAAGGGTTCGCCGGGCGATCGGCCCCCGTGCTTCCCCGCGGTGGAAGAGTGGAGGCATGACCGCGAGCGACTCCGCCACCCTCGACCTCAACGGTGCCGACGTGTTCTTCCGGACGTTCGGGTCTCCCGAGCATCCGCCGCTCGTTCTGGTGCACGGGCTGTACGGCGACTCGGTCACCGTCGCGCCCCTCGCCGAGCGGCTGTCCGACCGGTTCCGCGTGATCGCCCCCGATGCGCTCGGGCACGGCAGATCCGCTCGGCCCGAGGGCTTCACGCTCGCGGACCAGGGCCGGATGCTGAACGCCCTCGTCGCCGCACTGGGCTACGACGCCGCGGCCATGGTCGGCATCTCGATGGGTTCGTACCTGACGGCGCAGGCCGCGATCGACGAGCACGCGAGGGTGTCTCGGCTCGTCCTCGTCGTCAGCAAGGCGCATGGCACGACGTCCTCGTCCGTCGCCTATGCGAAGCGCATGGGGTTCGATCTCGCCGCCGCGTCACCCGACGAGCTGCTCGCATTCATGTCGGGGGCGATCTGGTCGCCCGACACGTCCGCGCAGCGCCGCGCGGAGATCATGCAGCAGATCGGCGAGTCCACCGAATCGGTCGTGCTGACGCCGGCGGAGCAGGCAGCGGTGGAGCGTTCGCTCGCGGGCTTCGATCTGCGCCCCGAACTGCACCGCATCACCGTTCCCACGCTCGTGATCTCGGGGAAGGACGACGGCTTGAACCCGCCGTCGTCGGGTGAGGAGCTGGTCCGCGGCATCCCCGACGCCCGCTTCGAGGTCTACGAGCACTCCGGTCACATGCTCACGTTCGAGGAGACCGACCGCCTCGTCGCCGACCTGGAGTCGTTCCTGCTCGAGGACTGACGCCGTCCGGCGGGCGCGGGGGCATCCGGGCATGACGGACTGTTACCCCGGTGGATGCCGCCGACCTGCGACCGCTCTACCCTCGGCCGTGTGGACGTGGCCCTCGTGGGTCGCACTGCCACCTGACAGGAAGGAGCGACCCATGGTGTCGTCCCCAGAGACATCGACGCGCCCCGCGGGCATCGACCCGAGAGGTCCGCGCGTCGCGGCCGGCATCACGGCCGTGCTTCTGCTGGTCGGGGTGTTCCTCTCGCTGATCGGAACGGCCGTCGCCCCCGAGAGCACGCTCGTGCAGCGCGTGACGGATCCGGCGTTCCTCCTCCTGCTCGTCGTCGATCTGCTGTTCGTCTGGGGATTCACGTCGCCGCGGACCTGGCCGTGGGCGGTGCTGTTCCGCACGGTGATCCGCCCTCGCCTCCGCCCGCCGGCCGAGCTGGAGGATCCGCGCCCACCCCGCTTCGCGCAGGTGGTCGGGTTCATCGTGGTCCTGATCGGGTTGGTGCTCCACGTGGCGGGCGTCCCGTGGGCGCTGCCGATCGCGGGCGCCGCGGCGTTCATCGCCGCGTTCCTGAACTCCGCGTTCGCCTACTGCCTCGGCTGCCAGCTCTATCTCGTGCTGACCCGGGTCGGCGTCATCCGCCCCCGTGGTGGACTGCTGGGCGCCTGAGGGTATCGAGGATGACGGTCGCGGCCCTCGTCGGTAACCCGCACGCCGCATCGCGCACCCGCACGGTCGCCGAAGACCTCGTGCGGCAGCTGGCCGCTCGCTACGGGCTGGAGACCGGAGACACGATCGATCTGGCGGATCACGGCGCGGCGCTGTTCACGTTTCCGGAACCGACGATCGACGCCCTCACCGATCGGGTGGCGGCGACGGAGATCCTGGTCGTGGCCAGCCCGACCTACAAGGCGAGCTACACGGGGCTCCTCAAGGCGTTCCTCGATCGCTACCCGACGCGGGGCCTCGCCGGCGTCACCGCGATCCCGCTGTTCACGGTCGGCTCGCCCGCACACACCCTCGCGGTCGATGTGACGCTGCGCCCGCTGCTCGTCGAGCTCGGGGCCAGCGTCCCGACCTCCGGGATCGCCTTCCCGGTCGGCGAGTTCCCTGATCGGGCGGAGATCCTCGCGTCCTGGATCGAGCAGGAGTCCGCCGTGCTCGATCGCCTGCTCACGCGATGACGGTGCGGCCGGCGGTCCGCCGCGTCAGGTCCTTCGCGAGGCAGATCGAGAAGTCGATCGGCAGGTAGGGCGCGAACACGGGGATGCGGGTATAGCCGATGTGCTCGTAGAGGGCGACCGCGTCCGGCTGACGGTCGCCCGTCTGCAGGATGAGGCGGCGCGCGCCGCGCGCGATCGCGATGTCCTCGAGAGCCGACATGAGCGCGCGGCTCGCCCCGCGCCCGCGGGCAGCCGGGGCGACGTAGACCCGCTTGACCTCGAACTCGCCCGCGAGGTCTCGCAGCGCGGCATGTCCCACCGGTGCGCCCTGGCCGTCGAGGGCGAGGACAGTGACGAGGACGTCGGCGGGGTCGACGGTCAGCGCCTCCTGCGCCGCGAGACGCGCGTCCTCGTCGAACGCGTCGAGGCGGTCGTGGTAACGGGCGCTCATCTCGACGTCCATCGCTGCACGGAGGTCGTCGGCGCGCGGATCCGACCAGGGCACCTCGACGATCGACCACGTGTCGGGCGGGGGATGCTCCGCGGCGACATCGGCGGTCGACGCCGCGGTGACCGGGGCGCGGCGGATCGGATGCACCCTCCGAGCCTATCCGCGACGCGGGGCACCCTCGGTGGCATCCTCGGCCGCACGATGTCGACGGCCGCGGCTAGCCTCGGGTGGGAAATGGGGTCACGATGAAATTCCTTCTCACCTCCGGCGGCATCACCAATGCCAGCATCCGGGCGGCCCTCGTCGACCTGCTCGGCAAGCCGATCTCGGAGTGCTCGGCGCTCATCATCCCGACCGGCATGCATCCGTTCCCGGGCGGCGGGTCGGGCGCGTGGCAGGCGGTCTCGGGGACCTCGCCGCATCCGTTCGTCGGGCTCGGCTGGAAGGAGATGGCCCTCCTCGAGCTCACCGCGCTGCCCACGGTGCGCAGGGAGAACTGGGTCCCGGCGGTGCAGCAGGCGGACGCCCTCCTCGTGTGGGGCGGCGACGTCCTCTACCTGTGCCACTGGATGCGCGAATCGGGCCTCGCCGACCTGCTGCCGACCCTCCAGGACACCGTCTACGTGGGGATGAGCGCAGGCAGCATCGCGGTGACCCCCGTCAACTGCGACGCGGAGTTCGATCTCGGCTTCGTGCCGGACGGCAGCGACATGGGGCAGGAGACCGAGACGGCGCTCGGGCTCGTCGACGTCACCCTGTACCAGCACCTGGACGACCCGGACATGCCCGACACCGCCGCCGCGAACATCGAGAGGTGGGCTTCGGGGGTTTCGGTGCCGGTCTACGCGATCGACGACGACACGGCGCTGCGGATCGTCGACGGACGGGTGGACGTGGTCTCCGAGGGCCGCTGGCACCTGTTCGGCGGGTAGGTGCCGCGCAGGGGGGCCACCTCGCCGATCAGGGGAGGACGCGGACCCGACGGCCCTCGAAGCCCACGACGTCGCCGGTGGTCAGCTGCCGTCCGCGCCGACGATCGATCTCGCCGTTCACGGTCACCAGCCCGTCGGCGACCACGGCCTTCACGTCGCCCCCGGAGTCGACCAGTCCCGCGAACTTGAGGAACTGACCGAGGCGGATGCCCTCGCCCCCGATGGAGACGTCGTCGATCGGATCAGCGTTCGTCATAGCCGAATGCTAGGCGCCCGTGTGGTCCATGATGCGTCATCTGAGACGCTCCTTAGACCGTGCGCCAGAGGGTGGAGGCATGGCGCTACTCACTTCCCTCTCGGGGTTCGGGCTCGTAGCGCTCGTCATCGTCGCCCTTCTCGTGTTCGTCGAGAACGGCCTCCTCTTCCCCTTCCTCCCCGGTGACAGTCTCGTCTTCGCGGCCGCCGTGATCGCTGCGGCGATCGGCGTCAACGGGGTACTCGTCGCCGCGATCGCGGCATTCGCAGCCCTCGCCGGGGGTGAACTCGGATTTCTCCTGGGCCGTCGATACGGGCGGCGGCTCTTCCGTCCTGGTGCCACGGTGCTCAAGGAGAAGTACCTCGAAGACACCGAGCGCTTCTTCGCGCGCTGGGGCAGCCTTGCGCTCGTGCTCGCGAGATTCGTCCCGATCGTGCGCACCTATGTGGCGCCGGCCGCGGGGATGACCACGATGGCACATCGAGCCTTTTCGTTGTGGAATGCCGTCTCCGCCGTGCTCTGGGCCGCCGCCCTCGGCGGCGCCGGCGCTCTCCTCGGGTCGATTCCGTGGGTGGCCGACAACATCGAGTGGATCATGATCGGCATCATCCTGCTCACCGTCGTGCCCATCGTCGTGGCCGTGCTCGCGAAGCGGAATCGGGTGAAACCAGAGGGTGCTCCGCGGGCCTAGAAGTAAGTCCCGCGCCCGCTAGGCGCCGCGCAGAGGTGCGGAGTCGCGTGCGGTCGGTCCGGGCGAGATCTGTGCGTCGTCCGCCTCAGAATCCCCCGGTACCGCGCCCGTGGGGCCGCGGCCGTCGACGTACGGCGACGGTTCTGGACCGTCGTGGCGGATGCTCTGGACGATGAGGAGGGTCACGCCGATCGCGATGAGAGCGAACGAGGCCCAGATGTTGGCGGGGATGCCGAACGCCGCAGTGCTGGTCGGGTCGATGCGGATCGCCTCGAGTCCGCTCCTGCCGAGTCCATACCAGACCATGTAGAGCCCCAGGCTCCGCCCCCACTGCAGGGTCAGGCGTCGCTCCAGCAGGACGATGAGGAGGGCGCCGGTGAGATTCCAGATGATCTCGTAGAGGAAGAGCGGGTGGAAGAGCGTTCCGGCGGGCGTGCCCGCCGGGTACATGGGCGCGGTCGGCGAGATCTCCAGTCCCCAGGGCAGTGTCGTCGGAAGGCCGAAGAGTTCCTGATTGAACCAGTTCCCGAGTCGGCCGATGGCCTGTGCGACCAGGAGAGCGGGGGCCAGGGCGTCGACGAACGCCCAGAAGCGCAGACCTGTGCGTCGGCAGGCGATCGCGATGCCGACTGCGCCGCCGATCATCGATCCGTAGATCGCATTGCCACCGTCCCAGATGGCGAACACGTTCCACAGATTGGCTCCTGGGTAGAAGTAGTCGCCGACGTGTGTGAACACGTGATAGAAACGCGCGACGACGATGCCGAGCGGAACGGTCCACAGGGCGATGTCGATGGTGGTCCACGGCGACACTCCGCGGCGTCGAAGCCGCCTCTCCGTGATCACGACGGCGGCGATGATCCCCGCGATGATGCACAACGCGTAGGTGTGGATCGTCAGCGGGCCGAGGGAGAAGCTCGCCCAGCTGGGGTCTGGGCTCGGAATGGCGGAATCGACGATCATCGGCGTCCAATCGGGAGTCGGGGCTGGCTCATCCTAGACAGCTGATCCTTGCGATACCCGAGAGAGCGACTTCTCGCGAAGAGCGCAACTACGAGCCGACGCGGCGGGTCGCGGACAGGACGTGCGATGGTAGTGTATCTGCACATGAGCGCAGATAAGCAGGGATGCGGAGCTACGCCGGAGAGTCAGTATGTCGAGCTGGCGGTGGAGGTGTTCGGGATGTTGGCGGACGCTACGCGGGTGCGGATCATCCTCGCGCTCGGGGAGTCGGGCGAGCTGTCGGTGAACCACCTCGCGGACATCGTCGACAAGTCGCCGGCGGCGGTGTCGCAGCATCTCGCGAAACTCCGACTCGCGCGGATCGTGGCGACCCGCCAGGATGCGCAGCGGGTCTTCTACCGCCTCGAGAACGAGCACGCGTCGCGCCTGGTCGCGGATGCCATCTTCCAGGCCGAGCACTCGCTCGGCGGAACTCCGCGCCATCACCACCGCGATCGCGCCGGCGAATGACCGAGCACGAGCACGCGCACGACCACGCGCACGCGGTCGGTGTGAAGGGGCTCCTCCATGGGCTCTTCGTGCCGCACACGCACGATGCGTCCGATTCGATCGATGACGCGCTCGAGGCGAGCTCCGCGGGCATCCGTGCGCTCAAGATCAGTCTGGTGATCCTGCTGGCGACGACCGCGGCGCAGGCGTTCGTCGTCGCCTTCAGCGGCTCGGTCGCGCTGCTCGCCGACACCGTCCACAACTTCTCGGACGCACTGACGGCGATTCCCCTGTGGGTGGCGTTCGTGCTGGGCCGTCGTGCGGCGACGCGTCGCTACACGTATGGCTTCGGGCGCGCGGAGGACCTGGCCGGCCTGTTCATCGTCTTCGTCGTTCTGCTGTCCGCCGTCGTCGCCGCCTGGCAGTCCATCGATCGGATCGTCCACCCGCGGCCGTTGGAGAACGTCGGCTGGGTGATCGTCGCGGGTGTCATCGGATTCGTCGGCAACGAGGCGGTGGCGATCTACCGGATCCGCATCGGTCGACGCATCGGCTCGGCGGCCCTGGTCGCCGACGGCGTCCACGCGCGCACCGACGGCTTCACCTCCCTCGCGGTCGTCGTCGGCGGGATCGGCGTGCTCGCCGGCTTCCCCCTCGCCGACCCGATCGTCGGCCTCATCATCTCGGCGGCGATCTTCGTCCTGCTCATCGGCACGATCCGCAGCATCGGACGACGGCTGATGGACGGCGTCGAGCCCGAGCTCGTCGACCGGGTCGAGCACGCGCTGCTGCATGTGTCAGGGGTCGACCGCATCGAGCGCGTCCGCCTGCGCTGGGTCGGGCATCGGCTCGAGGGGGACGCCGTGCTGGTCCTCGACTCGGTGGCCACCGCGTCCGTCTCGGCGGATGCAGTGCGCAGTGTCCGGGAGCACGTCCGCAACGTCGACGACTTCGTCGTCACCACGTGCGGTAGGCCTCCGGCGACCGTCGAGCTGAGCGAGGAGCCCCGGTAGATCGCCAGGCTGTCGATGCCGCGATCTTCTCCGGGAGTGGCTCCGGAAGTGGACGCGACGGCGGGAGTCGAACCCGCAACGCTCCCGGTTATGAGCCGGTGCCCGGAACCGTCCGGATCGCCGCGATGGGTCCACCGTAGCCAGGCGATGCCGTGGATCCGAACGGCGTGACCTCGGGTTTCCCTATGTGTCCCAGGGTGACGCGACCCGGGGTCAGAGGGTGGCGGCGAACGCCCGCAGCTGCGCGACGACGAACGCGTGGTCGTCGGCCTGAGGGAGGCCGGAGACCCCGACGGTCCCCACGACGCCGACCCCGGCGATCGTGATCGGGAAGACCCCGCCGTGCGCGGCGTAGCGCGTGGGATCGAGGCGCGCGGAGGTGTCGAAGTCCTTCCCCTCCGCGCGGAACGAGAGCCCCACCCCATACGACGACCGGCCGTACCGACGGGCGACGCGGGTCTTGCGCTCCAGCCAGCCGTCGTTGTCGGCGCTCGATCCGGGAAGGGCGGTGTGGAACACGCGTGCCTCGCCCAGGGTGATGCCGATCACGATCGGGAGCGCCGCGTCGAGCGCAGCCGCGCGCATCCGCGAGCCCAGCGCCCAGGCGTCGGCGAGGTCGAAGCGGGGGAGTACGAGGTCGCGCTCCTCTCCCTCGACACGGTCCAGGATGCTGCGGGCTTCGGCGTCGGCCATGACGGAAGCGTAGCGACCGGCGGCTGTTCGCGACCGAAACGTGATCCCCGGAGCCCGGATCCGGCGGAAACGACGGGATGCCACGCCGTAGGCTCGGCTCATGACGACGGTGACCAGGCGAGGCATCCTCGCCACGGTCACCGCGATCGTCCTCGTCGCCCTCGGTATCGGGGTGGGTGCCGTCGTCGGCGACGCGCTCGGCATCAGCGCGACGCCGTCGCAGCAGATGTCCCCCGCCGCACCGACGGTCCCGGTCGTCGCGGCCCCCGTCGCCCCGCCCGCCCTCGTCGTCCGCGCGCCCGACACGGTGCGGATGTCGACGGCGATCGACGAGCTCGACCAGGCCGAGGCATCCGTCGCCCGCCGGTCCGGCGCGGCGACCCTCACAGTCACGGCGGGGTCGGGAGACGCCGCCGACGACTCCTACACCCTCACCGGCTCCGCGAGCGCTCTGCGGATCGAGGCCGCGAGCGAGACGGGCGCGGTGCGCGGCGTGTACGACCTCGCGGCGCGCATCCGCGCCGGGCGCCCCGTCGCGGAGGGCCTCGGCGAGAAGGTCACCTCGAAGCTGCCGTTCCGGATGGCCGACCTCGGCGCTGTCGGCGTCCAGCCGGATCCGGCGCAGTGGCGGAGCGGGACCGACTACTCGCACGCGTCCGGTGCGTTCGAGGACGCCTACCTGCCGCACGCGCCGTACGTCGACGCCACGGCGCTCGCGAAGGACTACGCCGACTGGGACACCTACCTCCGTCACATCCTCGCCGACGGCTACAACGCCGTCGCCTGGCCGGGCTTCATCGAGTACGCGGACTTCGCCACGGCGGGGGTCTACCCCGCGGGCGACGAGCACATCGCCCGCGCGAAGGCTCTCCGCGAGGCGTTCTCACCGTTCTGGGATCGCGCGAAGGCGCTCGGGGTCAAGGTGTACCTGCGCACCGACATGCTCGCCCTCACGCCGGCGCTCCACTCGTATCTCGAGCGCCGCTTCGGCTCCGGCACCGAGGATCCCGCGCTCTGGAAGGTCTACACCGACGCGCTCGACGAGCTCTATGCGCAGGAGCCCGGACTGTCGGGCGTGCTGATCCGCATCGGCGAGGGCGGCAGCATCTACCAGACGCCCGGCTTCGACTACTACTCGGCGA
>Ga0209930_1002144_pt1 | contig 24948 bp, 23 predicted proteins | sample ThiBiot_500_biof_2_FD_183948 | JGI IMG/M metagenome (GOLD analysis project Ga0209930, IMG submission 183948) | Wastewater bioreactor microbial communities from Cape Town, South Africa - Thiocy_cont_500_biof (SPAdes) | ecosystem: Engineered > Bioreactor > Thiocyanate-remediating >... | reverse complement strand
CTTGGCCAAGCCTTTGCGACGGCTTCACAAGGGTGACACAGAGCCTATAGATTAATCGGACTTATCTCGAGGTCGGCTCATCGGAGAAGCCAGTCTTGACGATAGCTCTGTCGCCTGGAATGCATCCCGCCCTTGTGCTCAACGCGGACTACCGGCCGCTGAGCTATTACCCGCTGTCGCTCTGGTCCTGGCAGGATACGATCAAGGCGGTGTTCCTCGATCGCGTCACGATCCTTTCGGAATATGACGTCGCCGTCCGCAGCCCGTCCTTCAACATGAAGCTGCCGAGCGTCGTCTGCCTCAAGAGCTATGTGAAGCCGGCGCGCCATCCCGCCTTCACGCGATTCAACGTCTTCCTGCGCGACCGATTCCAGTGCCAGTATTGCGGCGCGCGCGAGGAGCTGACCTTCGATCACGTGATCCCGCGCTCGCGCGGCGGCCAGACGACATGGCAAAACGTCGTCGCTGCCTGCTCGCCCTGCAATCTCAAGAAGGGCAGCACCCATCCGCGCGATACCGGCATGTGGCCGCACCAGATGCCGTTCCAGCCGACGGTCTCCGACCTCCACAACAACGGCCGCGCCTTCCCGCCGAACTATCTGCACGACAGCTGGCTCGACTATCTCTATTGGGACACCGAACTCGATCCTTAGGCGGAGAGAGCCCTCACCCCACCCCTCTCCCGCAAGCGGGAGAGGGGGCGCTGGCATTGATGTCGACAATCATTTCAGACCGCCACGAACCGCACGACCGAACTCCCTCGCCCGCTTGCGGGAGAGGGTGGGGGTGAGGGCCTTCGCTTGATGAACCCCATCCCGATCTCCGACCCCGCCGATCCGCGCATCGCCGCCTATCGCGATATCCGCGAGCGCGATCTCGTCGGCCGGCAGGGCGCCTTCATCGCCGAGGGCGAGGTGGTGCTGGCGATGCTGGCCAAGGCGCGGCGCCACCGCGCCGCGTCGCTGCTCATCGACGAGCGGCGGATCGAGGGCCTCGCGCCGCTGCTCGCGAACTTTCCTGCCGATGTCCCGCTCTACGCCGCGCGCCAGACCGTGCTCGACGCGGTCGCCGGCTTCCCGCTCCACCGCGGCATCCTCGCCCATGGCATCGCCGCGCCGCCGCTCGATCCGGCGACGCTCATCGCGGAAGCGCCGGCCGATGCGGTGGTCGTGCTGCTCTCGGCGATCGCCAATCACGACAATATGGGCGGCATCTTCCGCAACGCCGCCGCCTTCGGCGCCTATGCGATCCTCATCGACGCCGAATGCTGCGATCCGCTCTATCGCAAGGCGATCCGCGTCTCGGTCGGCACGGCGCTGACGCTGCCCTTTGCGCGGCTCGCGCGCGGCGACGACGCGGTCGACATGCTGACGGCTGCCGGCTTCCGCGTGCTCTCGCTGTCACCCGCGGGGGCGCATGACCTGCACCGCGTCGAGCGTGGCGGGCGCACGGCGCTGGTCCTCGGCGCCGAGGGGCCGGGCCTCGACGCAAGCGTCCTGGCCCGGACGGAGACGGTGCGGATCGCCATGGCATCGGGCGTCGATTCGCTCAATGTCGCGACGACGAGCGGCATCGTGCTGCATCATCTGACTGCTGGCCGCTGAGGGCTCAGACCTCGCGGGTCGGCCGGCCGAGGGCGGCGGCGAACGCCAGCAGCGCGACGAGCGCCGAGACGAGCGCGTTCCAGCCGGCGAAGGAGAGGCCGGCGACGCGCAGCGCCGCGTCGGTGCAACTCACCACCTTGGTCTTGCCGATCTGCGCCAGGAGATCGCCGGCATCGCCCGTGGTCGCGACGCCGCCGCCGCAATCGGCGGGGCCGATCCACCAGTGCCATTCGACGCCGGCATGATAGACGCCGAGCCCGGCGCCGATCAGGAAGGCGAGCGCGGCGAGAAGCGCCAGCGTCCGCGCGAGCGCCAGATGGCGGTCGGCGATCAGGAACAGGATCGCGACGAAGAGGAGCGGCAGGCCGACATAATAGGGGATGCGCTGCTCGAGGCAGAGCTTGCACGGCGCATAGCCGCCGAAGATCTGGAACGCCCAGGCGCCGGCGATGGCCGCGAGGCCGAGCAGGAACGCGAGACCTGCGAGAAAGAGGCGCTTGCCATCGGCCATCGGATAATCCCGTCTTCGAGGAGCCGCCCGCTTCTAGCGGGAGGCCCCGATGCTGTCGATGCGTCGTCGCTCACAAGCGCGTGGGCGTCAGCTGAGCCGCCCTTCGTCGAGCGCGGCCATGATCCATTCGCGATACTTCGCCTCGCGCTCGTTGCTCTGCGGCACCACCTTCGAGGCCTCTTCCATGAAGAAGCGGTAGTCGCGGCCCATTTCGGCGCCGCGGCGGGTGTGCATGTCGAGCGCGACGTCGATGATATCGGGGGTCAATTCGCCGAGCGCGGTGCCGCGCATCGCCCAGTTGACCATGTCGTCGCTGGAGCGCTCCTTCGGGCTCGTGGCGATGACGCGGATGGCATGGGCGGCGAACAGGAAGCGGTCGCCGGCCGGCCGCGGATAGCGGTGATGCATCTGGTAGAGCGTCTCGACCAGCATCGGGCAGTCGCGATTGCCGAAGCCGACATCCTCCACCGAGATGACGCAGAGCCGCGCCCAGAGCTTCTCCTCGAGCTCCGGGCTGGTCGCGAACATCTCCCAGCCGAGCAGCAGAGCATTGTCGAGAAGGCCCCGGCGCAGCGATTTCTGCAGCGCCGAGATGACCTCGTCGGCGGCGAAGCCATGCTCGGTGGTGGTGCGCTGCCAGGGGTCCGGCGGCAATTCGACTTTGGTCATCGATGGCTCCTTGCGATCGGATCGGAGTCTCGGCTGCCGGGGCGCCCATGTCCAGTGCGGGGCTCAAGGGCTGCGGCGAGGGGTCGCGCGGAACGGCAAGGCTGAAGCTTCGTTGCTCGTCCGGTGGCGCCGGCGGCGCGCATCGCCTATGACGGTGCTGCGATTGGCGGCCCCACCCCCGGGGACCAATAGAGAAGGACGACCGTCGTGACCAAGCTCTCTTCGCGCATCGATCTCGCCTCCAACACCAAGGCCGCGATGATCGCGCTGCTCAATGCGCGGCTCGCCGATGCCATCGATCTGTCGCTCGCGACAAAGCAGGCGCATTGGAACCTGAAGGGCATCCAGTTCATCGCGATCCACGAGATGCTGGACACGTTCCGCGCCGATCTCGACGGCCACACGGACACGATCGCCGAGCGCGTCGCGCAGCTCGGCGGCATCGCCCTCGGCACGACGCAGACGGTCGGCTCCGCGACGTCGCTGAAGCCCTATCCGACCGATATAAGCAAGATTCCCGATCACCTCGACGCCCTGATCGAGCGCTATGCGGTGACCGCGAATGCCGTGCGCGAGGCGATCGACACCGCCGACGAGGCGGGCGACGCCGACACCGCCGACATCTTCACCGCCGCCTCGCGCTCGCTCGACAAGGCGCTGTGGTTCCTCGAGTCGCATCGCGAGTAATCGGCTGCGGGAAGGAGCGGAGACACGGACGGCATGGAGGATCTCGGTGGTTGGGGTTTCGATTGGCTCTGGGGCGTTCCGCTCACCGTCGTGACCCTTGTCCTGCATGTGTCCGCTCTGGCACTACTCAACCGTGCGGTGGTCAGCGCCGCACGGTCGCCGAAGTTCAAGTGGCACCCGCTCCTGCGCTCGACAATTCTGATCAGCGCCGCGGTGCTCATCTCCGTCTGCATCCATGCGCTGGCCGCCGGCATCTGGGCCTTCGCCTTCGTCCAGCTCGGCGCGCTCGACAACGCGCATGACGCGATGCTCTATTCCATGGAGGCGCAGACGAGCTACGGCCACACGCCGATCATGCTGTCGACGCGCTGGCACATGCTCGGCGCGCTGGAAGCGCTGGTCGGCGTCATGATGGCGGGCCTCACCGTCGCCTTCCTCTTCCTGACGATGCAGCAGGTGATGCGCCGCAGCGATTGACCTCCGGTTCACCAGCGCCTGCGATGTCTGATAGCGTTTTCATCTGCAAAAGGCCGTGATTCGCGGCCTTGGTCGCCAGGGAGCCTGCCCATGAACGCCAAAACTCTCGCCCTTGCCGCGCTCGTCGCCGGCCTGCCGCTCGCCACGCCCGCCTTCGCCCAGCAGGCGGCGGTCGGCAAGCTCGAATGCGACGTCTCGTCGGGTGTCGGCTTCTTCGTCGTCGAGAAGCAGACGATGAAGTGCGTGTTCACGCCTCAGAACGGCGGTCCGCTCGACTACTATACCGGCAAGATCGCCGAATACGGCGTTGCGCTCGGCGAAGTGAAGAAGGGCGTCCTGATCTGGGGCGTCATCACCGCCACCAATCAGGTTCCGAACGCCGGCACGCTGGCGGGCACCTTTGCCGGCGCCGGCGCGGACGTCGCCTTCGTCAAGGGCCTCGGCGCCAATGTTCTGGTCGGCGGCGGCGACAAATCGATCGCCCTGCAGCCGGTCAGCGTCGAAGGCGAGTCGGGCTTCAATCTCGCCGCCGGCGTGACGACGGTGACGCTCGAGGTCGCGCCCGCTCCGGCGCAGTAAGCCGCTTGCGGCTACCGGTTCAGATGCCGCCCTCGGCGGCGGCATCTTCCGGCGCGACGCGGGACCGGCCCATGCGGGGAATCGAGTCGCGGAGCTGCGAGACGCGCTGCCCCTCCTCGTAGACGGCGCGCGATGCATCGCGCCAGTCGAGCAGTAGGCGACGGTTTTCCGGCGTATCCTCGACGAGCCGCTGCAGGCTGACCTTCTCGCGCCGCTCGCTCCTCGGATCCTCGACCTTGTTGATCACCCAGACATGCTCGCCGTCGCGATCCGCCCGGACGACCAGCACGGGCGTGATCGAGAAGCCCGAATGGTCGAGCAGGAAGGCGGGAATGTTCAGCTGCCGCGATGAGGCGTCGATCTGGTCGATTTCGCTGCGCATCAGCGAAAGAGACACGGCTGAAATGCCAAGTTGCGGACAGCGCCAAAGGTTGTCTGCCTCGCCATAGACGATCTGGTAGCCGCTGTGCTCTGTGGTGATCGACATCCGCTTCGCTTGTGCCGTTGCTGCACGTGATCGACATTAGCGCGTGAAGTCCCTCGCAATCCATACCCTTCCCGTCGATGATGCAATGCAGCAGGGGCCACACAGCAATGCAGGATGCGCAAGGCGGCGGGGCTGAAGCCGCCAACCGGCAAGAGGGCAAGGGCAGCCTGTTCGCGATCGGCATCCTCGCGCCGCTGGCCGGCGCGCTGGCCGGCGCGATCGGCGCCGCCTTCCGCTATGCCCTCGATCGCGCCGAGACGCTGCGCGGCGACATCGTCTCGGCCGCGCAGGGCTTCCCGGTCGCCGGCTTTCTCGCGGTGGTGGTACTCGCGGCGGTGTCGGCCGGCCTCGCGGCCTTCATGGTGCGCCGCTTCGCGCGCGAGGCTTCCGGCAGCGGCATCCCCCATGTCGAGGCGGTGCTCGCTGGCGAGGCGAAGCAGGCGACCTTCCGTCTCATCCCGGTCAAATTCGTCGGCGGCACGCTCGCTATCGGCGGCGGCCTCGCCCTTGGCCGCGAAGGACCGAGCGTCCAGATGGGCGCGACGCTCGCCCATCTCGTCGGCAAGTGGTTCCGCTGCGACTGGGACGATTGCCGCATGCTGCTCGCGGCCGGTGCCGGTGCGGGCCTCGCCACCGCCTTCAACGCGCCGATCGCCGGAGCCATCTTCGTGCTCGAGGAGTTGGTCCGCCGCTTCGAGACGCGCATCGCCATCGCGGCGCTCGGCGCCTCGGCAACGGCGATCGCGGTCGCACGCGCGCTGCTCGGCGACAGCCTCGACTTCACGGTCGCGCCGATCGCCGCGCCGGGCATCGCCGGCCTGCCCGCCTATGTCCTGTTCGGCGCGGTCGCCGGCCTCGTCGCCATCGCCTATAACCGCAGCATCCTCGGCGCGATGGACCTTTTCGAGCGCGTCACGGCGCTCCCCGCGACGCTCAAGGCGGTGCTGGTCGGCGCCGGCGTCGGCGCCATCGCCTTCGTGGCGCCGTCGCTGGTCGGCGGCGGCGATCCGCTGACCGAGGCGGCGCTCGCCGGCGAAGGCACGCTCGAACTCCTCGCGCTCTATTTCGCCGTCCGCTTCATCCTCGGCGCCGTCTCCTATGCCGCCGGGACGCCGGGCGGGCTCTTCGCGCCGATCCTCGTCCTCGGCGCCGAGATGGGGCTTGGTTTCGGCCTCGTCGCGTCGCGCCTGCTGCCGGCGCTCGGGCTCGATCCGCGCGGCTTCGCGCTCGTCGGCATGTCGGCCTTCTTCGCCGGCGTGGTGCGTGCGCCGCTCACCGGCCTCGTGCTCGCCGTCGAGATGACGGCCAACACGGCCCTTCTCGTGCCGATGCTCGCCGCCACCTTCGCGGCCATGCTGGTGCCGACCCTTGCCGGCAACAAGCCGATCTACGACACGCTGCGCGAACGGGCGGCGCGCAAGTCGGCCTGAAAAAGGCTCAGTGCGCCTCGTCCCAGTTGTCTGCGGCGCGCGCGTCGACCTTCAGCGGCACATGCAGCGCCACGGCTGGCTCGGGCGCCTTCTCCATCACCTCGGTGACGAGCGTCAGCGTCGCCTCGACCTCGTCCTCGGGCACCTCGAAGATCAGTTCGTCATGCACCTGCAGCAGCATGCGCGCATTGAGTCGCTCCGCCTTGAGCGCCGGCGCGACGCGGATCATTGCGCGGCGGATGATGTCGGCCGCCGTCCCCTGCAGCCGCGCATTGATCGATGCGCGCTCGTTGAAGGCGCGGACAGAGGGATTCTTGGAATTGATCTCGGGATAGTGGCAGCGGCGGCCGAACAGGGTCGTGACGAAGCCATGCTCGCGGCAGAAGCGCCGCGTCTCGTCCATATAGGCGCGGATGCCGGGGAAGCGTTCGAAGTAGCGCTTGATATAGGCTCCGGCCTCCTCGCGGCCGATGCCGAGCTGGTTGGCGAGGCCGAAGGCCGAGATGCCGTAGATGATGCCGAAATTGATCGCCTTGGCGCGCCGGCGGACTTCCGACGGCATGCCTTCGACCGGCACGCCGAACATCTCGGACGCGGTCAGCGCGTGGATGTCGAGCCCGTCGCGGAAGGCCTGGCGCAGCGCCGGGATATCGGCGATCTCGGCGAGAAGGCGGAGTTCGATCTGCGAATAGTCGGCCGAGACGAGCTTTGTCCCCGGAGCCGCGACGAAGGCGCGGCGGATCTTGCGGCCGGCCTCGGTGCGGACGGGGATGTTCTGCAGGTTGGGTTCGGAGGATGACAGGCGCCCCGTCGTCGTCGCCGCCAGCGCATAGGAGGTGTGGACGCGCTCCGTCTCCGGATGCTGGTAGGAGGGGAGGGCGTCGGTATAGGTCGAGCGCAGCTTGGTGAGCTGGCGCCATTCGAGGATCCGCTGCGGCAGCTCGTAGCCCTGCTCGGCGAGTTCCTCGAGGATGCTGGCGCCGGTCGCCCAGGCGCCGGTCGCGGTCTTGGTGGCGCCGGGCAGGCCCATGACGCCAAACAGGATATCGCCGAGCTGCTTCGGCGAGCCGATATTGAAGGGCTGGCCGGCCAGCTTGTGGATCTCGTCCTCGAGGCCGGCGGCGGCCTGCGCGAAATCGCCCGAGAGGCGCGAGAGCATGCCGCGGTCGATCGAGATGCCGCGCCGTTCCATGGCGGAGAGCACGGGGATCATCGGCCGCTCCAGCGTCTCGTAGACGCTGGCCATGCCCTCGGCAGCGAGGCGCGGCTTCAGCGCCTGCCAGAGCCGCAGCGTCACATCCGCGTCCTCGGCGGCATAGGCCGTGGCGCGGTCGATCGCCACGCGGTCGAAGGTGATGCGCGCCTTGCCCTTGCCGGTCACCTCGTCGAAGGTGATCGGCGTATGGCCGAGCCATTTCTCCGACAGGGGATCCATGCCGTGCGGCCCGCGGCCGGCATCGAGCACATAGGAGATGAGCATCGTGTCGTCATAGGGCGCGATCTCGATGCCGTAGCGGGCGAGGATCAGCCAGTCATATTTGAGGTTCTGCGCCACCTTGAGGACGGCGCGGTCCTCGAGCATCGGCTTCAGCGCGTCGAGCGCGGCCCGCAGCGGGATCTGGCCTTCGAGGAGCCCCTCGTTGAAGAGCCCGTCTCCCGCGCCGCGATGGGCGAACGGGATATAGCAGGCTTCGCCCGGCCCGACCGCCAGCGAGACGCCGACGAGATCGGCCTGCATCGGGTCGAGCGAGGTCGTCTCCGTGTCGACGGCGACAAGGCCCCGTTCGGTGGCACGCCGCACCCAGTCGACGAGCCGATCGAGGCTCGTCACGGTCTCATAGGTCGAGCGGTCGACGGGGCTGGTCTTCGCCGCATCGGCGCGGGCGGCCGCCAGCGCGGAGGGCGTGAGCGCCGTTCCGCCGTCGGTCGTCGCGGCAGCGGCTGACGGTGCGCTGCTTCCCCCCGCGAATAGGTCGTCGCCGGAGGGCGATCCCGTCTCCGTCGCGCCGTTCACCGCCGAGGCGGCGGCGATGGCCGGGTCGGGGTCGACCTTCGACTGTTCCACGCCGGTCGCCGCGGCGACGCGGCCGGTCAGCGTCGAGAATTCCATCGCCTTCAGGAAGCGGATGAGCCGGGCGCCGTCCACCGCGCGCACGACCAGCTGGTCGATCGGCACCGTGAGCGGCACGGCGGTCTCGAGCGTCACCAGCCGCATCGAGATGCGGGCCTGCTCGGCATTGGCGATCAGCGCCTCGCGGCGCTTCGGCTGCTTGATCTCGCCCGCGGCGGCCAGCAGGCTTTCGAGATCGCCATAGGTCTCGATCAGCTGCGCCGCGGTCTTGATGCCGATGCCGGGAACGCCCGGCACATTGTCGATGCTGTCGCCGGCGAGCGACTGCACATCGACGACCTTCTCCGGCGGCACGCCGAATTTCTCGATCACCTCGTCGCGGCCGATCGTCTTGCCCTTCATGGTGTCGAGCATGACGACGCCGGGCCGGATCAATTGCATCAGGTCCTTGTCGGACGAGACGATGGTGACGTCGGCGCCGGCCGCGACCGCCTGCTCGGCATAGGTGGCAATGAGATCGTCGGCCTCGAAGCCCTCCTGCTCGACGCAGGCGACGTTGAAGGCGTGCACCGCGTGGCGAATCAGCGAGAACTGCGGTCTGAGATCCTCCGGCGGATCGGGCCGCTGCGCCTTGTAGAGCGGGTAGATCGCGTTGCGGAAGGTTGTGGCGGAGTGGTCGAGGACGACCGCGAGATGCGTCGGGCGGACGCCGACCTCGTTGGCCTCCTTGAGAAGCTTCCACAACATGTTGCAGAAGCCGGAAACCGCACCGACAGGCAGGCCGTCGGACTTGCGCGTCAGCGGCGGCAGCGCATGATAGGCGCGAAAGATGTATGACGATCCGTCGACGAGGAAGACGTGATCGCCGGCGGCGACGGGGCGCTGCGGAGTGCCGGCGGAGGGAGGCGTGGGTGTCTCAGACATGGCCGGGACTATGCCTCTCGCAGCCGGCTTTGGCTATATGATGCACGCGCGGCAGGCGTCCGGACGGACGGCTTCGCTCGAGGGGGAGACGATCGCGGGAACGGCGGAAGGCCGGTCCGGCGCAAACAGTGTCGACTCCAACGGAGCCTCCATGCTCTCGAAACGGCCGGTCCCCGGCATTCCTGATGTCCTGACCCGTTTCGGTGCGAGCAGCCGGTTGATCCAGCAGGCCTTCGTCATCGCGCTCGTCTGCCTCGCCGCCTTCGCGCTCGCCTGCCTGCTGCCCGTCGATGGCGACCAGACCCTCGTCTCGCTGACGGCTGTGATCGCCGTCGCCGGCGTCCTGTTGTGGCTCGTGCATCTCGTCGTCTTCGCACGTCGGATCAGCGGCGCGGCGCCCAGGATCGGCGCCGGCTCGTCCGGCCGGCTCGCCCGCCTGTCACGGATCGCCGGCATCGCCGCGCTCGCGGCGACCGGAGCGCCGCTGCCCGAGCCGCCCGACGCGACACCACAAACCAACGAGCGGCTGCGGAAATGAGCTAGCGTGCTGGCATGGTCGATTCGAAGCCCCGCATGCCTGTCAAAGCCGCGCCGCCGCTCGCCGCCGCCCTGCCGCTCGCGGCGCTGTTCGGCGGGCTGTTCCTCGTCTGGTGCCTCTCCGTCGTCTGGATACGCACCCTGCCGCCGGGCGACCAGTGGGCGCGGCAGATCTGGCCTATCCTGCTCTGGATCGGCGCCATCGCGCTCTACATCGTCTGGCAGCGGCCGCCGCAGCCGGCGTGCTGGCTCGGCCTCGTCCCCATTGACCCGCCGCGCATCGCCATCGCGCTCGCCGCCTTTGTCGGCGTCTTCGCCTGGCACGCGATCCGCATCCAGGTCGGCCGGCCGCCGAGCGGGCTGCTCTATCAGCTGCCGCCGGAAATCCATGTCTGGATCGTCGCGGGCGTCGTCGTCAACGCGCTGCTCTTCCACGGCGTCCTGCAGACGCGGCTGACGGAACTCGCGGGTTCCCGTCTCGCCATCGGCGTCACCGGAATCGCGGTGACGCTGTTCCGCGTGCCGAGCTTCTTCGTCGGCGGCGGCTTCGGCGTCGAGCCGGGCATGCTGGTGATCATCCTCTTCCTGGCGCTGATTGCCGCCATCCTGCGCGACCGCAGCCAGAGCCTCTGGCCCGCCATGGCACTCGCCGCCGGCAACGCCTTCGGCACGCTGCTTTAGCCTTAAGCCAGGCTTAACCATCGCGGCCGACATCATCCGCCATGGCCTATCCTCCGCCTCTCGTCTTCGCCGCCCCCGACACGCTCGCGCGGATCGATGCGTGGGAGGAGCATCTGCGCGGCGAGCGGCGGCTCTCGGCGAAGACGCTCGAGGCCTATGGCCGCGACCTGCAGCAGTTTCTCTCCTTCGTGACGCTGCATATCGGCAATCCGCCGGCGATCGCCGATCTCGCGGAGCTGCGCATGGCCGATATCCGCGGCTTCATGGCGAGCCGCCGGCGCGAGGGCGCCGGCCCGCGGACGCTGGCGCGCGGGCTCGCCGGCATCCGCTCCTTCATCGCTTTCCTGGAACGCGACGGCCTCGCCAATGGCGCCGCCTTCCGCGCCATGCGCACGCCGCGCCAGCCGAAGACGCTGCCGAAGCCGCTCACCGCCGACCAGGCGGTGCGCGTTACCGAGGCGGAGGAGCAGCTCGACGAGGAACCGTGGGTCGCGGCGCGCAACGCGGCCGTGCTGGCGCTCTGCTATGGCTCCGGGCTGCGTATCTCGGAAGCGCTCGGCATCCGAAGGGCCGATGCGCCGCTCTCCGGCGAGGGCGTCCTGCGCGTCACGGGCAAGGGCGGCAAGACGCGGCTCGTTCCGGTGCTTCCCGTCGTTGCCGAGGCGATCGCCACCTATCTGCGGCTCTCGCCCTTCGCGCCCAAGGTCGACGGCCCGCTCTTTCTCGGCGTGCGCGGCGGCCCGCTGTCGCCGCGCATCATCCAGCTCGCGATGGCGCGCATGCGGGGCGCGCTAGGGCTCCCCGACAGCGCGACGCCGCATGCGCTGCGCCATTCCTTCGCGACGCATCTCCTCGCCGGCGGCGGCGACCTCCGCGCCATCCAGGAGCTGCTCGGCCATGCGAGCCTCTCGACGACGCAGATCTATACCGGCGTCGACACCGAGCGCCTGCTCGCGGTCTTCGAGCAGACGCATCCCCGCGCGCGGCGATAGCCGAGGTCAGAGCGGCCGCAGCGTGAAGACGGTGGTGTCGATGACGAAGCTGCCATCCTCGGCCACCTCGAAATGGGCCCGCACGTCGTCGGAAACCGCCTCCTGCAGGGCGCGGATCGCGTCGGCAAGGACCTTCGGCGTGCGCATGCGGGCGATCCAGGCGCCATAGTCGAGCGGCAGGCGCCGGCGGGTCAGCGCCGTCGTCACGAAGCCGGCATCGGCGGCGAAGGCCACCCATTCCGCGCTGGAATAATCTCGGACATGCGAGGGGTCGCGCAGCATCTCGAAGGTCTGCAGGAAGGTGTCGAGCACCGGCTGCTCCGGCGCCACGACATCGGCGAATCCGGCGACACCGCCCGACTTCAGCACCCGCCGCGCCTCGCGCAATCCGGCGCGGATATCCTGCCAGTGATGCGCCGTGAATCGGCAGAGCACGACATCGAAGCTCGCATCGGCGAAGGGCAGCCGCTCGGCTGGCCCCTGGGCCGTCTCGATATTGGCGAGCCCGCGCGCCGCCGCCTCGCGCCGGACGGCGGCCAGCATGTCGGCCGAGAGGTCGTAGGCGGTCACCGATCCGGCGGTTGCCGCCGCGGCATAGGAGACATGACCGCCGCCGCAGCCAAGGTCGAGAACGCGCGCGCCGGGCGCGACCAGCGCCGCGAGTTCGGCGATGTCGCCGCCTTCGGCATGGACGCGGCTCGCGACATAGGCGTCGGCCTGGCTGCCGAACTGCCGCGCGGCCAGCTCCGTCTGGCTGGTCGCCTGCGGGCCGGGCTGCGCCGCCGTCGGCGCGGGGTCTCGGGTTCTCTCGGTCATCGTGGTCGTTCCGTGGTGAGGCGCGCGTGCTCCGCGCTGCCTGCTATCGGTAGCGCTCCGCTTACCCTGTTACCAGATGCGAGTTTATCCTGTTATAAGCGCCACCATGGAGCGATCGGACGCGACGCGGCGGCAGGTGCTGGGAGATTTCGTGCGGGCGCATCGCGCGCGGCTGCAGCCGTCGTCGTTCGGGCTCGATCCCGGCCGCCGCCGCCGCACGCCGGGCCTCCGCCGCGAGGAGCTGGCGCAGCTCGCCGGGGTCAGCGCCACCTGGCTCGCCTGGATTGAGCAGGGACGCGATGTCTCGATCTCGGCGCCGGCGCTGGCGCGGCTGGCGCGGGCGATGCGGCTGACGGTTGCCGAGCGCGTCTATCTCTTCGGCCTCGGCGGCCGTGCCGATCCCGAGGAACAGACGGCCGATGGCGGCGACCTTGCCGAAGGCCTGGCGGCGATCGTCGGCGCGATCACCTTTCCCGCCTATCTCATCGACCGGACCTGGACGGCGCGCGCCTTCAACGCGGCCGCTGTCGATCTCTTCGCCGGCTGGCTCGACGGCGCGGAGCGCAATTTGCTGCGCTTCATCTTCCTCGATCCGGCGGCGCGGCGGCTGATCCGAGATTTCGAGACACGCGCGCGGCGCGTCGCGGCCGAATTCCGCGCCGATTACCGCCGCCATCTCGCGGCGCCCGAGATGAAGACGCTGGTGGCCGATCTCACCGCCGAGAGCCCGCTCTTCGCCGAGGCCTGGGACGAGCAGGCGGTGGTCGACCGCGAAGGCGGGCTGCGCCTCTTCGATCATCCGCTGCGCGGGTATCTCGCCTTCCGCCAGACGACGCTGCAGCCCGCGCTGCATCCCGAACTGAAGCTCGTGGTGCTGGAGCCTCTTGGAGCGGAGGTTCAGGCCGTGCCGTAGCGGCGCGCAGCCTCGATCGTCAGGCCCATGCCGACCGAGCCGAAAGTGTCGCCATCGACGGGACGCGCCTCGGGCAGCGCGGCGAGGATCGCCTTGCGCACATGGGCGAGGCGCGTTGAGCCGCCGGTGAGGAAGACCGCGTCGACCGCTTCCGCCTTGATGCCGGCCATGGCGAGGCAGAGGCCGACGCGGCGGGCGATGCCCTCCGCGAGATTGACCGTCTCGGCAACCAGCGTATCGCGGGTCATCCGAGCCGCGAGCGAGGTCTCGATCCAGTCGAGCGGGATGTCGGCGGTCTCGACATCGGAAAGGACGATCTTCGCCGCCTCGACCTCGATGGCGAGGCGGTGGCCGCCGCGCTCGGCGATGACATGCTGCAGCCGCTCGATGAGTTCGGGATGGCGCGCCTCGCGACGCACTTCCTGCAGCGCCTTGGTGACGCCGCGCTCATAGAGCCGGTTGATCGTCGACCAGGTGGCGAGGTCGTGGAAATAGCCGGAGGGGACCGGAAGCCCCTCGCGCTTCATGGCGCTGCGATAGCCAAGCAGCGGCATGACTGTGCCGAGGCTGAGCTGGCGGTCGAAATCGGTACCGCCGATCCTGACGCCGTCATTGGCGAGGATGTCGTCGGCGCGCTCCGTCTTGCCGCGCCGCTCGGGGCCGATGCGCACGATCGAGAAGTCGGAGGTGCCGCCGCCGATATCGGCGATCAGCGCGATCTCCTCGCCATTCACCTGCCGCTCATAATCCAGCGCCGCGGCGATCGGCTCATACTGGAACGAGACCTCGCTGAAGCCGACCTCGCGGGCGATGGCGCCGAGCACATCCTCCGCCTTGCGGTCGCCGGCCGCGTCATCATCGACGAAGTGCACCGGCCGACCGTGCACGACGGCGTCCAGCGGCTGATCCGCCAGCGCCTCGGCGCGGCGCTTCATGACGGCGACGAAATGGGCGATGACCGAGCGGAAGCCGACGCGGCTCTTGCCGACCTGCGTCGTCTCGTCGATGAGCGGATTGCCGAGCACGGATTTGAGGCTGCGCATCAAGCGGCCGTCCTCGCCATCGACATAGGCGCGGATCGCCGCCCGGCCGACACGCGGCGCCGCCTCCCTGGAATAGAAGATGGCGCTCGGCAGCGTCACGGATTCGCCTTCGAGCGCGACGAGCGCCGGCTCGGCGGCGGCGAGCCCGAGCGTCGAGTTGGACGTGCCGAAATCGAGGCCGCAGGCGGTCATGACGCTGCTCCGGTTTGGGGGCGGGTTGACGGGAGGGGCGGTCTGGTTAGTGGCATCCGGCCCGAAGATCAAGCCTCTGCGCCCGCCTCGCTTCCTTCGGGACCGAACGCATGCGCGGCAGGCGCGTTCCTTCTCAGGTTGCCTCGACGCGGCGAAGCGGCGAGACTGCCGTTCATTCAGGCGAAGAGGGCAGGGGCATGGCGCCTAGAGGCATGGCGGCTACAGGCATGGCGGCTGGTGCGCGCACGCGCGGCACGGGGATCGAGGCCGCGCTGGAAGCGGCCGGAACGGGACCGTTCCACCTGAAGCTCATCGGCATTTTCGGCCTCGTCTGGGCGGCCGATGCCATGCAGGTGATCGCCATCGGCTTCACCGCGCCGTCGATCGCCGCGAGCTTCGGCCTCTCCGTGCCCGGGGCGCTGCAGGTCGGCACGGCCTTCTTCGTCGGCATGCTGCTCGGCGCCGCGCTGCTCGGCCGGCTCGCCGATCGCATCGGCCGACGCAATCTTCTCGTCTTCACCGTGCTGGCCGATGCCGTGTTCGGCCTCGCCTCGGCCTTCGCGCCGAGCTTCCCGATCCTGATCGTGCTGCGCCTTCTCACCGGCATTGCCGTCGGCGGCACGCTCCCCGTCGATTATGCGCTGATGGCCGAGTTCCTGCCGCCGAGCCGGCGCGGGCGCTGGCTGGTGGCGCTCGAAGGCTTCTGGGCGGTCGGTACGCTCGCCGTCGCGCTCGCCGCCTGGTACGCCTCGGCCGCCGGCTTCGCCGAGCCCTGGCGCTTCGTGTTCATCATGACGGCCATTCCCGCCGTGATCGGCATAGGGCTGCGGCTGCTCGTTCCGGAATCGCCCTATTTCCTGGCGCGAAGCGGTCGTGTCGAGGAGGCGCGGGCCGTGATCGCCCGCATCGCCGACGAGAATGTCGGCCGCCCGCCGGAGGGGCCGCTGCTCGTGCCGCCGCCGGCGCCCAATCCGCCCGTCTCGGCGCTGTTCGTCGCGCCGCTCGGCCGGCGCAGCGGCCTGATCCTCGCGGTCTGGTTGCTCGTCTCCGTCGCCTATTACGGCGTCTTCACCTGGCTGCCCGGCCGCCTCGTCGGCGAGGGGCACGGCTTCGTGCGCGGCTACGGTTTTCTCGTCCTGCTCGCGCTGGCGCAATTGCCCGGCTATGCGCTGGCCGCTTACGGCGTCGAGCGCTTCGGCCGCAAGCCGACGCTGATCGCCTTCATGCTGCTCTCCGCGGTCGGCTGCTTCCTCTATGCCGTGCTCACTGACCCCGGCCCGATCGCGGCGGCGATGCTGCTCATGAGCTTCGCGCTGCTCGGCACATGGGGCGCGCTCTATGCCTTCACACCGGAGCTCTACCCGACATCGCTGCGCGCATCCGGCATGGGCGCGGCCGGTGCGATGGCGCGGCTCGGCGGCCTGCTTGCACCGACCGCGGTGGCGCTCGTCGTCGGCTTCAGCTTCACCGCGGCGCTGGCGATGTTCGCCGCCATGCTCGCGCTCGGCGCCATGGCGGCCAGCCTCATCGACGTGGAAACGCGCGGTGCGCCGCTCGAATGAGCGGCGGCGCCGTGCTCACATGTGGATCGGCTTGGTCCAGGCGGCGAGCGCCGCTTCCTTGACGCTTTCCGACATCGTCGGATGGGCATGCGTGGTGCGGCCGAGATCCTCCGCCGATCCGGCGAATTCCATCAGCACGACGATCTCGTGGATCATCTCGCCGGCGCCCGTGCCGACGATATGGCCGCCGAGCAGCCGGTCCGTCTTCGCGTCCGAGAGGATCTTCACGAAGCCCTCGGTCTGCAGCATCGCGCGGGCGCGGCCATTGGCCGAGAACGGGAACTTGCCGACCTTGTAGTCGATGCCGGCCGCCTTCAGCTCCTCCTCGGTCGCGCCCACGGAGGCGATCTCGGGATTGGTGTAGACGACGGCGGGAATGGCACCGTAGTTCACATGCCCGGCCTGGCCGGCGAGGATCTCGGCAATCGCCACGCCCTCGTCCTCGGCCTTGTGGGCGAGCATCGGGCCGGCGATGACGTCGCCGATCGCATAGATGCCGGGCACGCTGGTCTGGTAATGCGCGTCGACCTTGACGCGGCGGCGCTCGTCGAGCGCGACGCCGGCCTCGCTAAGGCCGAGACCCTCGGTATAGGGCCGGCGGCCGATCGCGACGAGCACGACATCGGCGTCCAGCACCTCGGCGGCGGCCTCGCCTTCCTTGACCGGCTCGATCGAGACCTTGAGCGTCTCGCCGCTGGCATCGACGGCGGTGACCTTGGTGCCGAGGCGGAAGGAAATGCCCTGCTTCTGCAGCATGCGCTGGAACTGCTTCACCACCTCGCCGTCCATGCCGGGCAGGATGCGGTCGAGGAACTCGACGACCGTGACCTCGGCGCCGAGCCGGCGCCAGACGGAGCCGAGCTCGAGGCCGATCACGCCGGCGCCGACGACGATGAGCTTCTTCGGCACGGCAGGCAACTCGAGCGCGCCTGTCGAGGTGACGACGCGCTTCTCGTCGATCGTGACCCCCGGGAGCGGCGCCGAGTCCGAGCCGGTGGCGATCACGATCGCCTTCGTTTCCAGCAATTCGGTCGCGCCGCCGGCCTTCGTCACCTCGACCTTGCCGGGCGCGAGGATCCTGCCGGTGCCGATGATGCCGTCGATCTTGTTCTTCTTGAAGAGATAGGCGACGCCGTCGACATTCGACTTCACCGTCGCGTCCTTGTGCGCGAGCATCGCCGGAAGGTCGAGCTCGGCCGGGCCGACCTTCACGCCGAGCGCGCCGAGATGGCCGACCTCGTCGAACCGCTCCGAGGCATGCAGCAGCGCCTTGGAGGGAATGCAGCCGATATTGAGGCAGGTGCCGCCATAGGTGGCGCGCTTCTCGACGACCGCGACCTTGAGGCCGAGCTGCGCCGCCTTGACCGCGCAGACATAGCCGCCCGGACCGGAACCGATGACGATGAGGTCGTAGGACATGGTGTAGGTGAAATCCGGCAGGAGTTATTCGGCGGCCGGGCGCTGCTCTCTGAAGCGCTTGGCCATTTGGCGAACGTGATTGGTTTCGATGTCGATGCGGAGGCTGTCGGCGCCGAGATCGATCTCGCGGCCGACCTCTCCGAGATTCCAGCCCAGCGATCGTCCGTTCGGCGCCACGGCGACCGAACCGAAGAGGTGCCGATCGGAAAGTGGCTCGAAGAGCGAGCCGGGACGGATATCTCCGGAAAGGTCGATCTCTCCGCCGAAACCATCGTCGAAGGTGACCGAGAGGACCGGATAGCGCACCGCGTCCACAGCGGCGATCTTGTAAGTCTTCATTCGATCATGCCTCCCGTGTTCCGGCCGGCGCGCAATTCATCCCAAATATGGGCGACTTCGTCCTGGTGCGCCAGCAGCCATGTCCGGACCGATCGCGCCCGGTCCCGGGGCAATGATCCTTCGATGACATCGGCGGCGCGATCGAGAACTTGGCCTCGAATTCGGCGGAGAAGGCATGCAGGTGAGGAGGAAGATGGTCCCTCGGATAAAGGACCAGCCTCACGCCATCGACGATCGCAATCGTCGGCACGCCCCGCTCCGCCGCCCGACCCTTACAGATCCAGGATCAGCCGCTGCGGGTCTTCGAGGCTTTCCTTGACGCGGACGAGGAAGGTCACGGCTTCCTTGCCGTCGACGATGCGGTGATCGTAGGAGAGCGCCAGATACATCATCGGGCGGATCTCGATCTTGCCGCCGACGACCATCGGCCGCTCCTGGATCTTGTGCATGCCGAGAATGCCCGACTGCGGCGCATTCAGGATCGGCGTCGACATCAGCGAACCGTAGATGCCGCCATTGGTGATCGTGAAGGTGCCGCCCTGCATCTCGTCGATCTTGAGCTGGCCGTCGCGGGCGCGCTTGCCGAAATCGGCGATCTTCTTCTCGATGCCGGCGAGCGAGAGCGTATCCGCGTCGCGCAGCACCGGCACGACGAGGCCCTTGTCGGTGCCGACGGCGATGCCGATGTGGTAATAGTTCTTGTAGACGAGATCGGTGCCGTCGATCTCGGCGTTGACCGCCGGGATGTCCTTCAGGCCCTGGATCACGGCCTTCACGAAGAAGCTCATGAAGCCAAGCTTGGCGCCGTGCTTCTTCTCGAACACGTCCTTGTACTGCGCGCGCAGCGCCATGACGGCGCCCATGTCGACCTCGTTGAAGGTCGTCAGCATGGCGGCGGTGTTCTGCGCATCCTTGAGGCGGCGCGCGATCGTCTGGCGCAGCTTGGTCATGCGCACGCGCTCCTCGCGCGAGGCATCCTCGGCCGGCGAGGGCGCGCGCTGAGCGGCGGGCGCCGGCGCGGCGGCGGGGGCCGGGCCGCGCTCGATGGCGGCGATCAGGTCGCCCTTGGTGACGCGGCCGTCCTTGCCGGAGCCGGAAACCGATGCCGGATCGACGCCGCTTTCGGCGGCGAGCTTGGAAACGGCGGGGCCATTGGCATCGGCGGTGACGGGCTTCGCCGGAGCCGCCGCGGGCGCCGGCTTCGAGGGTTCAGCAGACTTGGCGGGCTCCGCGGCCTTGGCCGGCTCGGCGGGCTTGGCGGCCGGCTTCGCAGCCGCGGCGCCGCCCTCGGCGATCGAGCCGAGCAGCGCGCCGACGCCGACCGTGTCGCCGTCCTTGGCCTCCTGTGCCTCGAGCACGCCGGCGGCGGGCGCCGGCACCTCGATCGTGACCTTGTCCGTCTCGAGCTCGACCAGCGGCTCATCGGCAGCGACGCTGTCGCCCACCTTCTTGAACCAGCGCCCGATCGTCGCCTCGGTCACGGATTCGCCGAGGGTGGGTACGCGGATTTCGGTTGCCATGACCAGGTCTCTGCCGTTCGGATCGTCGTTGATGGGGGTGTTGGAAGGGCGGCGATGCGCCGCCCTCCGTCAGGCGAAGGCTTCGTCGAGGAAGGACGCGAGCTGGGCGAGATGCTTCGACATCAGGCCGGTCGCCGTCGCCGCCGAGGCGGGCCGGCCGACATAGCGGGCGCGCTTCGCCGCGCCGCCGGCCTGGGCGAGCACCCATTCCAGATTGGGCTCGACGAAGGACCAGGCGCCCATGTTCTTGGGCTCTTCCTGGCACCAGACGACCTCGGCATTCTTGAAGCGGCCGAACTCGCCGACGAGCGCCTTCAGCGGGAACGGATAGAGCTGCTCGACGCGCATCAGATAGACGTCGTCGATGCCGCGCTTCTCGCGCTCCTCGTAGAGGTCGTAGTAGACCTTGCCGGTGCAGATGACGACGCGGCGGATCTTGTCGTCGGGCGCCAGCTTGATCACCTGGTCCTTCAGGAATTCCGCATCGTCCCACAGGAGGCGATGGAAGGACGAGATCGGGCCGAACTGCGCGATATGCGACACCGCCCGCTTGTGGCGGAGCAGCGACTTCGGCGTCATCAGGATCAGCGGCTTGCGGATGTCGCGCTTCAGCTGCCGGCGCAGGATGTGGAAGTAGTTGGACGGCGTGGTGACGTTGGCCACCTGCATGTTGTCCTCGGCGCACATCTGCAGGAAGCGCTCGAGCCTTGCCGAGGAATGCTCGGGGCCCTGGCCCTCATAGCCATGCGGCAGCAGGCAGACGAGGCCCGACATGCGCAGCCACTTGCGCTCGCCCGAGGAGACGAACTGGTCGAAAACGACCTGGGCGCCATTCGCGAAGTCGCCGAACTGCGCTTCCCAGAGGGTCAGCGTGTTCGGGTCGGAGAGCGAATAGCCATATTCGAAGCCGAGCACGGCCTCTTCCGAGAGCATCGAATTGATGACCTCGTAATTGCCCTGGCCTTCCTGGATGTTGTTGAGCGGGATGAACCGCTCTTCCGTCTCCTGGTCGTAGAGGACCGAGTGGCGCTGCGAGAAGGTGCCGCGCTCCACGTCCTGGCCCGAGAGGCGGATATGATGACCCTCGACCGCGAGCGAGGCGAAGGCGAGCGCCTCGGCCGTTGCCCAGTCGATGCCGACGCCGGTCTCGATCGCCTTCTTGCGATTGTCGATGAAGCGCTGGACCGTGCGGTGGATGCGGAAATCGGCCGGGATGTCGGTGAGCCGCGCGCCGATGCGCTTCAGCTCGTCGATCTCGAGGCCGGTTTTGCCGCGGCGCGGATCATCGTCCGCCTGCGCGGCCTTCAGTCCCGACCAGGCGCCGTCGAGCCAGTCGGCCTTGTTCGGCTTGTAGGCCTGGCCGGCCTCGAACTCGGTCTCGAGCTTGGCGCGCCATGCGGCCTTGAGCTCCTCGACTTCCTCGGCGGTGACGAGGCCCTCGGCGATCAGCTTGCCGGCATAGAGATCGACGATCGCCGGATGGCTGCGGATCGTCCGGTACATCAGCGGCTGCGTGAAGCCGGGCTCGTCGCCTTCGTTGTGGCCGAAGCGGCGATAGCAGAACAGGTCGACGACGACCGGCTTGTGGAAGCGCTGGCGGAACTCGATCGCCACCTTGGCCGCATAGACCACGGCTTCCGGATCATCGCCGTTCACGTGGAAGATCGGCGCCTCGATCATCTTGGCGACATCGGAGGGATAGGGCGACGACCGCGAGAATCGCGGATTGGTCGTGAAGCCGATCTGGTTGTTGACGATGAAGTGCACCGAGCCGCCGGTGCGGTGGCCCTTGAGGCCGGAGAGGCCGAAGCACTCAGCCACGACGCCCTGGCCGGCGAAGGCCGCGTCGCCATGGATCAGCAGCGGCAGCACTTCCGAGCGCACATAGTCCTTGCGCTGGTCCTGCTTGGCGCGCGCCTTGCCGAGCACCACCGGATCGACGATCTCGAGATGCGAGGGGTTGGCGGTCAGCGACAGATGCACCTTGTTGCCGTCGAACTCGCGGTCCGACGAGGCGCCGAGGTGATACTTGACGTCGCCCGAGCCCTCGACGTCGTCGGGGGCGTAGGAGCCGCCCTTGAACTCGTGGAACAGGGCCCGATGCGGCTTGGCGAGCACCTGCGTCAGCACGTTGAGGCGGCCGCGATGGGCCATGCCGAGCACGATCTCGCGCACGCCGAGATTGCCGCCGCGCTTGATGATCTGCTCGAGCGCCGGGATCAGCGCCTCGCCGCCGTCGAGACCGAAGCGCTTGGTGCCGGTGAACTTGACGTCGAGGAACTTCTCGAAGCCCTCGGCCTCCACCAGCTTGTTGAGGATCGCCTTCTTGCCTTCATTGGTGAAGGAGATGGCCTTGTCGGGACCCTCGATGCGCGCCTGGATCCAGGCCTTCTCGGCCGGATCGGAGATGTGCATGAACTCGACGCCGAGCGTCGAGCAATAGGTGCGCTTCAGGATCGCCAGCATCTCGGGGATGGTGGCGAATTCGAGCCCGAGCACGTGATCGATGAAGATCTTGCGGTCGTAGTCGGCCTCGGTGAAGCCGTAGCTCGAGGGGTGGAGTTCCTCGTGGTCGCCGACCGTCGCAAGATGCAGCGGATCGAGATCGGCATGCAGATGGCCGCGCATGCGATAGGCGCGGATCATCATGATGGCGCGCACGCTGTCGCGCGCCGCCTGCTGCAGCGCCGCCTCGGAGACGGCGGGGGCGGGCGCGGCGCCGTTGGCGGCGGGCGCCGTCTTGGCGGCAGCCTCGGCCTTCGCCTTCAGCTTGTCGGTGACGATCTTCTCGATCTGGCCCCAGTTGCCGTCCATGGCCGAGACCAGCTCGCCATTGGCGTGGATCGGCCAGTCGGGCCGCTGCCAGGTCGCGCCGCGGGCTTCGGCCGCGACCGTGCGCGGGTCATCCTTGAGGGCTGAAAAGAAATCCCGCCACTCGGCATCAACCGAGGCGGGATCCTTCTCGTACCGCCCGTACAGGTCCTCGATATAGGCGGCATTGCCGCCATAGAGGAACGACGAGGATTGGAACGCCGCGTTGGCTTGTTCGCGTGCCATTGTTCAAGCGAGGAGCCGCCGCTCCTCTCTCCCTGATCGCGCGGCCGCAGATGGCCGCGCCGTTTCGTTGTCCGACATGAGCTGCCCCGCTGATGTCGGTCCTTGTGACTACCCCTTCAAGACCTCGACCAAGGTCTTTCCAAGGCGGGCCGGGGAGGGCGAAACACGAATTCCCGCCGATTCCATGGCCGCGATCTTGTCTTCCGCGCCGCCCTTGCCGCCCGAGATGATGGCGCCGGCATGGCCCATGCGTCGGCCGGGAGGCGCCGTGCGGCCGGCGATGAAGCCGACCATCGGCTTCTTGCGGCCACGCTTCGCCTCGTCCTTGATGAACTGCGCCGCGTCCTCCTCGGCCGAACCGCCGATCTCGCCGATCATGACGATCGACTGCGTGGCATCATCGGCCAGGAACATTTCCAAAATGTCGATGAATTCGGTGCCCTTGACCGGATCGCCGCCGATGCCCACAGCCGTCGTCTGGCCGAGGCCCTCGTTCGAGGTCTGGAACACCGCCTCATAGGTCAGCGTGCCGGAGCGCGAGACGATGCCGACGCTGCCTTGCTTGAAGATATTGGCCGGCATGATGCCGATCTTCGATTCGCCGGCCGTGACGACGCCCGGGCAGTTCGGCCCGATGAGCCGCGACTTCGAGCCGGAGAGCGAGCGCTTCACCTTCACCATGTCGAGCACCGGAATGCCCTCGGTGATGCAGACGATGAGCGGGATCTCGGCGTCGATCGCCTCGCAGATGGCGTCGGCCGCGCCGGGCGGCGGCACATAGATGACCGAGGCATCGGCGCCCGTCGCTTCGCGCGCCTCGGCGACGGTGTCGAACACCGGCAGGCCGAGATGGGTCTGGCCGCCCTTGCCGGGCGACGTGCCGCCGACGAGCTGCGTGCCATAGGCGAGCGCCTGCTCGGAATGGAAGGTGCCGTTCTTGCCGGTGAAGCCCTGGGTGATGAGCTTCGTGTTCTTGTCGATGAGGATGGACATCAGGCAGCTTCCTTCACGGCCTTGACGATCTTCTGGGCCGCATCGTCGAGATCGTCGGCGGGAATGACGTTGAGACCGCTGTCGCGGATGATCTGCTTGCCGAGCTCGACATTGGTGCCCTCGAGGCGCACCACCAGCGGCACTTCGAGGCCGACCGCCTTCACGGCGGCGAGCACGCCGCGCGCGATGACGTCGCATTTCATGATGCCGCCGAAGATGTTGACGAGGATGCCCTTCACCTTCGGATCGGAGGTGATGATCTTGAAGGCCGCCGTCACCTTCTCCTCGCTGGCGCCGCCGCCGACATCGAGGAAGTTGGCCGGGCTCTCGCCATAGAGCTGGATGATGTCGAGCGTCGCCATTGCGAGGCCTGCGCCGTTGACCATGCAGCCGATCGTGCCGTCGAGCGCGATATAGGCGAGGTCGAACTTCGAGGCCTCGATCTCCTTCTGGTCCTCCTCGGTCTCGTCGCGCAGCGCGACGATGTCGGGGTGACGGTAGAGCGAGTTCGAATCGAACGACACCTTGGCGTCGAGCACCTTCAGGTGTCCGTCCTTGGTGACGATCAGCGGGTTGACCTCCAGCATCGCCATGTCCTTGGCGACGAAGGCGGCGTAGAGCTTCGACACGACGTCGAAGGCTTCCTTGGCGAGCGGGCCGGACAGGCCGAGCGCCTTGGCGACCGTGAGGCCGTGATGCGGCATGATGCCGGTGGCCGGGTCGACCGAGAAGGTCTTGATCTTCTCGGGGGTCGAGTGCGCGACCTCCTCGATGTCCATGCCGCCTTCCGTCGAGACGACGAAGGCGATGCGCGACGTCTCGCGGTCGACGAGGAGCGAGAGGTAGAACTCCTTCTCGATATCCGAGCCGTCCTCGACATAGAGGCGGTTGACCTGCTTGCCGGCTGGGCCGGTCTGCACGGTCACCAGCGTGTTGCCGAGCATCTGCTCCGCAAAGGCCTTGACCTCGTCGATCGATTTGGCGAGGCGGACGCCGCCCTTCTCGCCGGCGGCGGCTTCCTTGAACTTGCCCTTGCCGCGGCCGCCGGCATGGATCTGCGACTTCACCACCCAGAGCGGGCCGCCGAGCGTGCGCGCCGCGGCCTCCGCCTCGGCGGCCGAGAAGATCGCGACGCCGTTCGACACGGGGGCGCCGAATTCCTTCAGCACCGCCTTGGCCTGGTATTCATGGATATTCATCGGTTGCGCTCCGCTGGCTCTGCCGGGATCAGGCGCCGAGCGCCGGGACGATCTTGACGCAGGCCTCGACGAGGCCCTCGACCGCGCTGATCGACTTGTCGAGCATCGCCTGCTCCGCGTCGTCGAGCGTGATCTCGATGATCCGCTCCACGCCCTCGGCGCCGATGACGATCGGCACGCCGATATAGCGGCCCGAGACGCCATACTGGCCGTCGAGCTGGGCCGCGGCCGGCAGGACGCGCTTCT
>Ga0209930_1002141_pt1 | contig 24956 bp, 25 predicted proteins | sample ThiBiot_500_biof_2_FD_183948 | JGI IMG/M metagenome (GOLD analysis project Ga0209930, IMG submission 183948) | Wastewater bioreactor microbial communities from Cape Town, South Africa - Thiocy_cont_500_biof (SPAdes) | ecosystem: Engineered > Bioreactor > Thiocyanate-remediating >... | reverse complement strand
GACGGTGTCCTTGTCCTTCACGACATAGACCGGCGTGGCATTGGGACCCGCGGCAGAGCCGGGATACTCCATGGTGCCTTCACGGGCGCCCATGACGGTGTTGCAAGCGCCGAGCACGACCGACAGCACCGCCATTGTTCCCAGCGTGCGCGTCCAGCCGGCCCATCGCGAGGGGAAGCGAGGGGCTCTTTTCATGGCTTCAGTCTACTGCATCAGGATTCCGGCGGGAATCGGGCCAAAGTCGATTTCCGGACACTCTGTTTCCGCGCTTAGCCCTGGCCCAGCACCGGCAAGGGACCGGTGACCAGCGGCACGAACCGCACCGGCATCAGCGTATCGCGCTGCAAGCCGCGCTCGCTCTTCACGATACGCTCGACGACCTGGGCCGTGGGATCGCGCCCCACCGGCACGATCAGGATGCCGCCGACGGCAAGCTGGTCGATCAGCGCCTGCGGGCGCTCTTCGGCCGCTGCCGTGACGATGATACGGTCGAACGGCGCCTGGCCCGGCCAGCCCTTGCTGCCGTCGTTGATGTCGACCACGACGTTGTAGATGCCCAGATTGAGCAGCAGGCGCTCGGCTGCCTTGGACAGGGGCTTGAACCGCTCGATCGAATAGACGCGCCGTGCCAGCTTGGCGAGGACGGCGGCCTGGTAGCCGGAGCCGGTGCCGATCTCCAGCACCTTCATGCGCGGGCCGACCCGCAGCGCCTCGGTCATGGCCGCGACGACCAGCGGCTGGCTGATCGTCTGGCCGAAGGCGATCGGCAGCGCGGTATTTTCCCAGGCACGCTCGGCGAAGGTCGACGAGACGAAACGCTCGCGATCGACCGAGGCGATCGCCTTGAGCACGCTTTCGTCCGAGATGCCCGAATTGCGCAGTTCTGCGATCAGGCGCTGCATGGCCGCGACGTTCACGGCATCCGCCCCGCTCTACTCGGCCTTGGCCGGGGCCGGCTCGAACTCGGCGACCAGCTTGCGGCGCATCGCCTCGTGCGTGAGGTCGAGATGCAGCGGCGTCACCGAAACGTAGCCGGCGCGCACGGCGGCAATGTCGCTTGCCTCGTCGATTTCACGCTCCTGCGGCTGGTAGCCGATCCAGTAGTAGGACCCGCCGCGGGGATCGTGACGTTCGATGATGTAGCCACCGAACCCGCGATTGCCCTGGTGCGTCACGCGCACGCCCTTCACCGAGCCCGCGACGACGTCGGGGAAGTTGATGTTGATCAGCACGTTGCGCGGCCAGTCCAGCGCGAGGACGCGACGGGCCACGGCAGCGCCATGCGCCGTCGCCGTGCCCCATTTCACCGGATGATCGTGGGTATAGGCCTGGCTGAAGGCGATCGATGGTATTCCGAGCAGGCAGCCTTCCATGGCCGCGGCGATGGTGCCGGAATAGGTGACGTCGTCGGCGATGTTGGTGCCGCGATTGACGCCCGACAGCACGATGTCGGGTTTGCGGTCCTTCAGCAGGTGCTTGACCGCAAACAGCACGCAATCGGTTGGCGTGCCCTCGATCGCATACCTATGCTCGCTCACCTCGCGCGACCGGATCGGCCGCGACAGCGACAGCGAATGGCCGGCGCCGCTCTGGTTGACCTCGGGGGCCACCACCCAGACGTCGCTCGAGAGCTGTTCAGCGATCTCGGTCAGCGCCAGCAGACCGGGCGCATGGATGCCGTCGTCGTTGGTGACGAGGATGCGCGCCTTGGCGAGGTTGGCGGCCTTCACTTCTTGGCCACGCCGGCAGCGATCGTCTCGACGCCGCGCATATAGGGCCGCAACGCCTCGGGAATCGTCACCGAGCCGTCTTCGTTCTGGTAGTTCTCCAGGACGGCGATCAGGGTGCGGCCGACCGCGAGGCCCGAGCCGTTCAAGGTGTGGAGGAAGCGCGTGCCCTTCCCTTCCTTGGGACGATAGCGCGCATTCATGCGGCGCGCCTGGAAGTCGCCGCAGTTCGAACAGCTGGAGATCTCGCGATAGGCACTCTGACCGGGCAGCCAGACTTCGAGATCGTAGGTCTTGCGTGCCGAGAAGCCCATGTCGCCGCTGCAGAGTGTCATCGTGCGGTAGGCGAGGCCCAGGCGCTTCAGCACCTCCTCAGCCGACGCGGTCATGCGTTCGTGCTCGGCCTCGGACTGCTCCGGCGTGGTGATGCTGACCAGCTCGACCTTGGGGAACTGGTGCTGGCGGATCATGCCGCGCGTATCCTTGCCGGCGGCACCGGCTTCGGACCGAAAGCAGGGCGTGAAGGCCGTGAAGCGCAGCGGCAGGTCCTTCTCGTCCAGCACCATGTCGTTCACCAGGTTGGTGAGCGACACTTCGGAGGTCGGGATCAGCCAGTAGCCGTTCTCGGTGTGGAACATGTCCTCGGCGAACTTCGGCAGCTGGCCGACGCCGTAGACGGCCGTGTCCTTCACCAGAAGCGGCGGGTCGATCTCGGTGTAGCCGTTCACCTCGGTATGCAGGTCCAACATGAACTGTGCAATTGCCCGTTCGAGCCGGGCCAGCCGATTCTTCAAGAAGACGAAGCGTGAGCCCGAGATCTTGGCCGCCTGGGCAAAATCCATCTCGCCCAGGGCCTCGCCGAGCTCGGCATGGTCCTTGGCCTGGAAGGCGAAATTGCGCTGGTTGCCGTGGCGGCGTAGCTCGACATTGCCATGCTCGTCGCTGCCCGCCGGCACGTCGTCGGCCGGAATGTTGGGCAACCCCTCGAGCCGGCGCTTCAGTTCCTCGTCGAGACGCTGGGCCTCGGCCTCACCCGCCTTCAGGCCCTCTTCCAGACCCGCGACTTCGGCCATCAGCGCATCGGCCGGCTCACCCTTGCGCTTGGCAAGGCCGATCTGCTGGCTGAGCGCCTTGCGGCGGGCCTGCGTCGACTCGCTCTCCGAAATCGCGGCGCGGCGGCGCTTGTCGACCTCCAGGATCTCGGCCGAGACCGGCGCGAGGCCACGGCGTTGCAGGCCCTGGTCGAAGGCTTCGGGATTGTCGCGGACGAAACGTATGTCGTGCATGGTCAGGATCCGGTCGTTTCGCCGGCCTTTTTCTCGGCTTCCTCGGCGGCTTTTTCGGCTTCCTCGGCGGCCTTGTCCTCGCGCGCGCGCTTCCGCTCGATCCAGCCGCCGATCAGGATGCTGATCTCGTAGAAGGCCATCAGGGGAATGGCGAGCGCAATCTGGCTCACCACGTCTGGCGGCGCCAGGACGGCGGCGATGACGAAGGCGATGACGATGGCGTAGCGGCGCTTGGACCTCAGCCCCTCGGTGGTGGCGATGCCGACCTGCACCAGCAGGGTGAGCAGGACCGGCACCTCGAAGGCGAAACCGAAGGCGAAGACGAGCTGCAGGATGCGCTCGAGATAGTCCGAGGATCTCAGCGTCTTTTCGATGTCGGGTGGCGCGTACTGCGTGAGCATGAAGTTGATCACGTAGGGCAGCACGATGTAGTACATCAGCGCGCAGCCGGCATAGAACATGAACGGCGTGGCGACCAGGAAGGGCACGAACGCCCGCTTCTCGTGCCGGTAGAGGCCGGGCGCGACGAACAGCCAGATCTGCACGGCAATCAACGGAAAGCCGACGATCAGCGCCACGAACGCCGAGAGCTTCACCGTGACGAAGAAGAACTCGAAAATATCGAGAACGATGACCTTGTAGCCGTCGGCCAGCGCCGGCTGGATCAGGAACGAGAAGATCGGCTTCGCGAAATAGAACGTAACGAAGAAAACGGCGAAGAAGCAGATAAGGGCATAGATCAGCCGTTTGCGCAGCTCGATCAGATGATCGAGCAGCGGCATCGGCTTATCGTCTTCAGGCCCGTCTTGTACCTGGGTCACGTGCAGTTCCGCGGCATGGGAGCCGCGTTATGCCGTCCTTTGACGACCAATTCAAAGCGCTAATTGGTTCTCAACCGGCAGCAGCGGCCTTCGCCGGCTTCTCTTCCACTGCAGGAGTGGGCTCGGCGGGGGCAGCTGGCACTGTTGCGGCAGCGGCGGCAGGGGCCGCTTCGACGGCGATCTGCGGGGCGGATTCCGGCTCGACCAGGGGATTGTCGATTTGGGCCTTGGCCTCGGCCAGGGCCTTCTCGCCCTCGGCCATACCTTCCTGGATGGCACTCTTGATCTGCTTGGTCGGATCGAGCGCCTGCAAGTCGAGGCCGGGCGTCGACTCGAGCTGCTTCTTCACCTCGTCGAGCTCGGACTGGCGGACCATCTCGTCGACATGGCCACGGAACTCCGCCGCCATGCCGCGCATCTGGGCCATCCACCGGCCCCAGCTGCGCAACATGCCGGGCAGCTCCTTGGGGCCAATGACGATCAACGCCACGACCGCAATGACCAGAAGCTCAGGGCTATCGATACCAAACATCGATGGTCAGGCCTTGCAAGCAGCCCGGGGCGCAGCCCCGGGAGCGGACGTCAGACCTTGGCGTCCTGATGGACCTGGCCACCCGGCGGGGTGGTCGTGGCCTGGGCGGAAATCGGCTTTGCCGAGTCGCCCGGCTGCTGATTGGCCTGTGCCGGCGGCGCTTCTTCCTGCCCACCGACGCCCTTCTTGAAGGCCGAGAGGCCCTTGCCGAAGTCGCCCATGAGCTGGGAGATCTTGCCGCGACCGCCGAACAGCAGCAGCACGACGGCCAGCACGATCAGCCAATGCCATATGCTGAAGCTACCCATGTAAAAATGCTCCCAAGAATTTCTTCGATCGGCGTGTCGAATTCACGAATGCCGATTATGGCACCCGCGTCGAAGCTCCGGCAACCGGTCGAATAAGGTCGTATTGCGGCGTTATCGCCCCGTTTCCTCGGCGGCCAAAGGCTCAGCAGCCTCTTCTTCCGTCGGTTCGAGCGGCAGATCCGGCTCTTCAGGCCGGAATATGGGGGGCTGGGCGCGCTGGTCCAAGAGGCCCGCCGCCTTCAATTCTTCCTGACCCGGCAGGTCATCGAGGCTCGGCAGGCCGAAATGTTCGAGGAAGAAATCGGTCGTGCCCCAGGTCACGGGCTTGCCCGGGGCGCGCCGGCGGCCCATCGGCTTGATCCAGTTCTGTTCGAACAGCAGGTCGAGCGTGCCCTTGCTGAGGCCGACGCCGCGAACCTGCTCGATCTCTGCACGAGTCACCGGCTGGTGGTAGGCGATGATGGCCAGGGTCTCGACCGAGGCCCGCGACAGTTTGCGCGTCACGGGCTTTTCGATCTTGAGCTTCTCCGCGAGATCGGACGCCGTGCGGAACGAATAGCCCCCCGCCACCTTGACCAGGTTCACGCCGCGATGGGCGTAGAGTTCCGCCAGGTCGGCCAGCAGGCGCGCGACATCCGCGTCGTTGGGCAGGCGTTCGGCCAGTTCCTTCTCGTCCAGCGCCTGGGCGCCGGCGAAGAGCAGCGCCTCCAGCAGCCGCAGATGCTGGGCATGGTCGGGCGAAACGACGTCGGTGACGGCGCCGGCGGCTGCGGTTGTCGCCCCTGCAGCGGCACCCAAAGCTGCGGCTGCGGCGGCCTCGGCGGCGGGAGGTTCAGCGACGGGGAGTTCGGCTTCCGCCGCCTCGGGGACCGCAGGCTCCGCGTCGGCTGACGCCTCCGTCGCGACGGCCTTCTGCTCGTCCTCGTCCTCGTCCTCCTCCTCGCCGTCTTCTTCTTCGTCTTCCTCTACTTCGTCGTCGTCTTCATCGGAGTCGTCGTCATCGGAGTCGTCGTCCGACTCTTCGTCGTCGTCCTCATCCTCATCGGACCCAGTGTCTTCGTCCGATTCCTCGTCCTCATCGTCTGAATCGTCGTCTTCGTCATCGGACTCGTCGTCCTCATCCGACTCCTCATCCTCTTCCTCGTCGGCCTCGTCTTCGTCGTCCGACTCGCCATCCTCGTCGGACTCATCATCCTCGTCGTCGTCCGACTCATCATCGTCATCGGAGTCGTCGTCTTCGTCCGACTCCTCGTCTTCGTCCTCATCCGACTCGTCGTCGTCTTCGTCGTCCGAATCATCGTCATCGTCCGACTCGTCGTCGTCGTCATCATCATCGCCGTCGTCTTCGTCGGAATCCTGCGGCTTGCGGGCGGCCTCCAGCTCTTCTTCGTCCTCGGACGGATCCTCGACGGCACTGGCGCTTTCGGGCGCAGGATCGGCCATGGCCGCTCCCTCGTCCTTCGGCTCTTCGACGGCGGACTCTTTGATTTCTTGATCGGACATGTCGGGAACCGTCACCGTTGCTCGGTACGTTTACGCAATTGAATGGGGCCGAAACGCTCGGTCTGACGCAGCTCGATCTGGCCGTCCTTGGCAAGCTGCAGGCCCGCGACGAACGTCGAGGCGATGGCCGAGCGGCGCTTGGTCGGATCGGTGAGGCCGGCCGGCAGGAAGGCCTCCAAGGCCTGCCAGTCGATAGCGATGCCCAGCATGCGGCCCAGCCGCTCGGCAGCCTCCTCGACCGAGAAGAACTGCATCGGCGCGATCTGGTAGGTGTCGGCGTCCTTGGGCCGCACCTGATGGCCGTAGGCCTGCAGCAGGTCGTAGAGCTTGACGTCCCATACGGCGCGGCGAACAACGATCACACCCTCGGGCTGGCCGCGCGAGAAGATGTCCTTGCCGAGCTGCGGGCGCGCCATCAGTCGGGCGCCTGCTTCCTGCATCGCCTCCAGGCGGCGCAGCTGCCATTGCAGCGCGTCGGCCATCTCCTGACCGGTCGGCTGCTCGTCGGCCGGCGGCTCGGGCAGCAGCAGGCGCGACTTGAGGTAGGCCAGCCAAGCCGCCATCACGAGATAGTCGGCCGCCAGTTCCAGCCTGAGCCGGCGTGCCTGAGCGACATGCGCCAGATACTGGTCGACCAGCGCCACCATGGAGATGCGCCGCAGATCGACCTTCTGGTCGCGCGCCAAGGTCAGCAGAAGGTCGAGCGGACCTTCGAAACCTTCGAGATTGACGATCAGCTCGCCCTCGCCTGGCGCGATGACGTCAGGGCCGGCGGCGGCAAAGCCGTCGGCGGCCGGCGGCGTCTCGGCCGGCGCCGTTTCGGCCACACCGGTCTCGGTGGGCGCAGCAGGCGCTTCGGAGACCGGAACGTCTTCGGGGGGCGGGCTTGCAGGCTCGTTCATGCTGCCCCGGTTTAATCCACGGGCAGCGCCTGCCGCCACTGGATAAAACCCCGCCTTATCCCCATTCGGTGCCCCTATTCGGGCAGCAGTTCAGCGAGTCTTCTTGCAGCGTCCACGAGCCCCTGCCGCCCGGCGGGATCGCGATGACGGGCCAGGAAGGCGCGGCCGTTCTCGAAGCGCTGCCAGGCGGCTTCGGTCATCTGGCCGACGCGGCCGGCGATTTCCACCATCTCGGCCATCCGCCCGTTGCAGTGGAGCGCGATATCGCAGCCTGCCGCCAGCGCCCGCGCGGCACGATCCCCCAGGGAGCCGCCCAGCGCCTGCATGGAAAGATCGTCGGAAAGCAGCAGCCCGTCGAAACCGATATGGCCGCGGATGATCTCCTTCACGCTGCCTGCCGATACCGTGATGCAGTCGGCCGGGTCGATCGCCTCGAAAAGCAGATGGCCGGTCATCGCCCAGGGTAGATCGGACAGGAGCTTGAATGGCACGAAATCCGTGCGCTCCAGCTCGGGACGCGACGCTGTCACCCGCGGCAGCGAATCGTGGCTGTCGACCGTGGCCCGGCCATGGCCGGGAATGTGCTTGATGACCGGCATCACACCCTCGGCCAGCAGACCCTCGGCAGCGGCCCGGCCCAGCGCTGCGACCGGTTCCGGACGGTCGGCATAGGCGCGGTCGCCGATCACCGCGTGGGTCTCGGGGAAGGCGATATCCAGTACCGGCAGGCAGTCGACATCGCAGCCGACCGACAGGACATCGGCTGCCAGCAGGCGCGAATTGATCTTCGCCGCTTCGAGGCCGCGCTCGGGATCGCTGGCATAGAGGTCGCCCAGCAGGCGGGCCGGCGGCGCCTTCCGCCAAAAAGGCGGACGCAGACGGGCGACCCTGCCACCCTCTTGGTCGATCAGGATGGGCGCCTCGGCCCGCGCCACGGAGGAGCGCAACTCCTCGGTGAGACGGCGCGCCCGCTCGGGCGTATCGAAGTTGCGGGCAAACAGGATGAAGCCCAGCGGATCGGCGTCACGGAAGAAGGCGCGCTCGTCGGGCGTGAGATCGGGGCCGGCGCAGCCGTAGAGGACAGCTTTTGGAGTCATGGGCCTGCGGGCCTTCGGCCCGCCTCAAGAGATGAGAGCGGACCTGGAGGTCCGCGATCCGAGTGAGAAAGAGTTAACGCGCCGGCGGCACGGAAACGCAGTCGGTCTTGCGTGCCTTGAGATTGGCGCAGACGCTGTGCGCCTGCTTCTCGTCGAGCGGGCCGGCCTGGACGCGATACCAGGTGCCCTTGTCGCCGAGATCGACCCGCACCGCCTGCATGCGCAGGCTGGACAGGACGTCGCCGTGGGCGCTCTGCAGCCGTGCCCAGGTCGACTTGGCCACGTCTTCGCTCTTCACCGAGGCGATCTGCACGCGCCAGCCGCCGGTCGGGCCGGACATGTTCTCGATCAGGCTGGCGATGCTGGGGCCGCTGTCGGTCGTGGGCGTGGTCGAAGCCTGCTGGACGTTCGGCGGATTGGTCGGCCCCTTCGCCTCGGCCGCGGGGGGCTGCGTCGGGCTGGTGGCCGTCGCCGGTGGATTGGGCTGCAGCGGAGTCGGCGCCTTGGCGACCTCGGCTTCCGGCGGCTTGGGTGCGGCCGGCGTCGGCAGCCCGTTCGCCGGCAGCCTGGGATTCACCGGCACCGGCAAAAGCTTCTCTGGCTGGCTCGGGACGGCTCCCGGCGAGATGCGATTGAAGACTTCCTTGTCCTGGTTGGGCGGCACCAGGCCGCCGGCATTCTCGGGCTTGATGCGCGCCGGCGTGGTCGGCGCCTGCACGACCAGCGGCTCGAGCCCGCGGCCACCCGCCTTGACGTCCTGGTTATGCGCCCACCACACGACCGAACCGAAGCTCGCGATGGCGGCGACCGACACCATGACGGTCAGGATCTGCCCGCGGCGCCTGTTGACGCGCATGAGAAGGGAGTCCCGCGGCGGCGGCGGGATCGAATCGGGTTCGTGCGCGACGGGCCGAGGCGGCGGATCGAGCCGCATGGATACCGACTCGCTCGGTCGGTAGATCGTTGGACCGTCGCCGGAGGGGGACCGGCGCATGTGCATTATCTCATTTCTTCGACGGGTGTTACGCCGAAGACCTTTAATCCTGATCCTATCACAAATCCGATGCCCTGCACCAACGCCAGACGCGCCCGCGTCAGGTCGGGTTCGCCTTCGACCACAAAACGCAGGCCCGGCTCCTCGCGCCCGCGATTCCAATGGGCATGGAAGGCGGCAGCCAGATCGTAGAGGTAGAAGGCGATGCGATGCGGCTCATGGGCCGCCGCGGCGGCCTCGACCTGGCGCGGCCACTGGGCAATCTGGCGGATCAGCGCCAATTCGCCGGCATCGGAGAGCCGATCGAGCAGCACGCCCTCCAGCCCCTCGGTGGAGATACCGGCCGCCGCCGCCTGGCGCATGACCGAGCGCGTGCGGGCATGGCCGTATTGGACGTACCAGACCGGATTGTCGCGCGACTGTTCCGTGGCCTTCACCAGGTCGAAATCGAACGGTGCGTCGTTCTTGCGCGTCAGCATCGTGAAACGCACGACGTCGGCGCCAACTTCGTCCAGCAGGTCACGTAGCGTGACGAAGGTGCCGGCACGCTTGGACATGCGGATCAGCTCGCCGTTGCGCATCACGCGCACGAGCTGGCAGAGCTTCACGTCGAGCTCGCCCTGCTTTTCGGTAATCGCGCTGACTGCCGCCTTCATGCGCTTGACGTAGCCGCCGTGATCGGCGCCCCAGATGTCGATCATGTCGGCAAAGCCGCGGCGGAACTTGTCGTGATGGTAGGCGATGTCGTTGGCGAAATAGGTCCAGCCGCCGTCCGACTTCTTGAGCGGCCTGTCGACCTCGTCGCCGAACTGGGTCGCGCGGAACAGGGTCTGCTCGCGATCCTCCCAGTCGTCGGGCTTCTTGCCCTTCGGCGGATCGAGCCGGCCCTGATAGATCAGGTTCTGGCGGCTGAGTTCCTGGAAGGCGCGGTCGACCGCGCCGCTTTCGACCAGGGCACGCTCCGACGAATAGACGTCGATATGGACGCCGAGCTTCTCGAGATCGGTCTCGATCTCCTTCATCAGGAAGTCGATCGCGAAGGCGCGCATCTCCGGCAGCCAGTCGGCCTCGGGCTTGTCGATCCAGCGCGCGCCGTCGCGCTTGGCAATCGCGGCGCCCACGTCCTTCATGTACTCGCCGGGATAGAGCCCCTCGGGGATCTCGCCGATCGCCTCGCCCAGCGCCTCGCGGTAGCGCAGGTAGGTCGACTGGCCGAGCTTGTCGACCTGGGCGCCGGCATCGTTGATGTAATATTCCTTGGTGACGGCGTAGCCCGCCTTCAGCAACAGGTTGGCCAGCGCATCGCCGACCACCGCACCGCGGGCATGGCCGACGGTCAGCGGGCCGGTCGGATTGGCCGAGACGTACTCGACATTCACCTTGGCACCCTGCCCCATCGCCGAATCGCCGTAGCCGACCCCGGCTTTCAGGCAGTCGCCGAGCCGCGCGCGCCAGAACCCGTCGGCCACCTTGAGGTTGATGAAACCCGGCCCGGCCACCGCGCCGTCGACCACGTCGGGATCGGCCTTGAGGCGGACCAGCAGCGGCTCGGCGATATCGCGCGGCTTCTTGCTCGCTGCCTTGGCCAGCACCATGGCGGCGTTGGTGGCGACGTCGCCATGGGCAGGATCGCGCGGCGGCTCAGCGGTAATGGCCGAAAAATCGAGCTTTTCCGGCAATTCGCCCGAAGCCTGCATGGACTGCAGCGCGGCAACGATCTGGCCGATGAAATGACGGTACGGATTCATGGGCCGGGTATTGCCGATTCGGGCAAACTTGTCATCTCGATGCCTTTCTCCTCCTCCGCGAAGCGGGGGAGGAGAATGAATGAAGCGCGCCCCTACTGATAGAGATCGAACAGGCGGCGGTGCTCGTCCAGGGCGTAGCGGTCGGTCATGCCGGCGATGTAGTCGGCGACGACGCGCGCACGGGCGTGCGGCTGGGCCAGTTCGGCTTTCTCCCGCCACGGCGAGGGCAGGCAGTTGGGCTCGGCGAACAGCAGCTCGAACAGGTCGACCACGACGCGGCGCGCCTTGGAGTGCGAGCGGTTCAGCTTCCAATGCTCGTACATGCGCTTGTAGAGGAAGGTCTTCACGGTCCGATCGGTCGCCGCCATGCGCTCCGAGAAGGCCACGACCGGCCGGCCGAGCGCACGGATGTCGGCCACCGACGTCGGCTTCACCTCCTGCAGGCGCCGGCGCGATTCGCGCAGCACGTCCTCGACCATGGCATTGATCACGCGGCGCACGGCTTCGTGGATCAACCGGGTCTGGTCGATGCCCGGATATTTCTGCCCGACGATCGAGAACATCTCGCCGACCAGCGGCAGCTCGAGCAGATCCTTGACCTCGAACAGGCCGGCACGCAGCCCGTCGTCGATGTCGTGGTTGTTGTAGGCGATGTCGTCGCTGAGCGCCGCGACCTGCGCCTCCGGCCCGGCATGGCCGTCGAGCTCGAGGTCGTGATCCTGGCAGTATTCGACGATGGCGGCCGGCAGGTCGGCGAGCGCGCGCGCCTCCTTGAGGAGCGGCCCGTTGTGCTTCACCGCCCCTTCCAGGGTTTCCCAGGTGAGGTTGAGCCCGTTGAACTCGGCGTAGCGATCCTCGAGCTTGGTCAGGATGCGGAGCGTCTGGGCGTTGTGGTCGAAGCCGGCATAAGGCTTCATCACGCTGTCCAGCGCCTCCTCGCCGGCATGGCCGAACGGCGTGTGGCCGAGATCGTGAGCCAGCGCCACCGCCTCGCCGAGATCCTCGTCGAGACGCAGCACGCGACAGATGGTGCGGGCGATCTGCGCCACCTCGAGCGAATGGGTCAGCCGCGTCCGATAATGGTCGCCCTCATGGTAGACGAAGACCTGGGTCTTGTGCTTGAGGCGCCGGAAGGCCGTCGAATGGATGATGCGGTCCCGGTCGCGCTGGAACGGGCTGCGGCTCGGCGCCTCGGACTCGGCATGCAGGCGGCCGCGGCTCTGCCAGGGCAGGGTCGCATAAGGCGCCAGCGCCTCGCGTCGCCATATCTCCTCGCCCACGCTTCGCGGCCCTCCTTGGGCCCGCGTTTTACGCGGTCCCGTGCCGAATGGCTACTTCACGGGCTCTATTTCACTGGCTCGATTTCACCGGCCCTACTTCACGAGGGTGACGGGCACCTTGGAATGGGCGATGACATCCTGCGCGACCGAGCCCAGCAGAACGCCCGCGAGGCCGGTATGGCCGCGCGTGCCGAGCACGACCAGGCCGGCGTCGAGCTTGCGGGCGAAATCCGCCACGACCTCGCCCTGGCGGCCGACGCCGATATGCACCTTGGCCGGCACGTTCGCCTTCTTGGCCAGGGCGACCGCCGAGGCCAGCGCCTTCTCGCCTTCCTCGCGATGATGCTGGTCGATCTGGTCGCGCGAGACGAAGGCGGCAACCGCGCCGCTCAGCGCCGGCTGGACGTTGATCAGGTGAAGCTCTGCCGCGCTGCCGGAAGCGATCAGGTCGATCGCATGCTGTACCGCGCGGTCAGAGGTTTCCGAGCCGTCGACCGCGACGAGAATGGACTTCATCTTGGCCATGGCGGCTACTCCTTGCTCTTCTCGGCAGCGAGATCGACAGGTTCCTCGTGGCGGCGCTGCTTGGCGCGGTACTGCAGGAAGTACCCGAGGGCGACGACGAGAACGGCACCACCGACCTCGAAGATGGTCTTGGCGTGCGGCGTCAGCGCGGCGAGCTTGTCGGCGTAGGCGGGATCGGTCGCCAGCACTTCGCCCGCGATCCAGCCCAGCAGGGCGCCACCGGCAATGACGATGATCGGGAAGCGGTTAAGCACCACCATGATCAGGGTGGCCCCGAAGATGATGAGCGGAATGCTGATCAGCAGACCGAGAACGATGAGCGTGGTGTCGCCCTTGGCGGCTGCCGCGATCGCGATGGCGTTGTCGAGGCTCATCACGGCATCGGCGATGATGATGGTGCGGATGGCGCCCCAGACCGAGCCCGCGCCCTTCACGCCGTCACCATGCTCCTCCTCGCCCTGCACCAGCTTGACGCCGATCCACAGCAGCAGCAGGCCGCCGGCCAATTTCAGGAAGGAGATCTTGAGGAGCTGATCGACGATCAGCACGAAGATGATACGCAGGATGATGGCGCCGGCGCTGCCAACCAGGATGGCCGGCTTCTGGTGCTTCTTCTCGAGGTTCCGGCAGGCCAGGGCGATGACCAGCGCGTTGTCGCCGGAGAGGACGATGTTCACCAGGATGATCTGGGTGAGGCCGCTCCAGAAAGCCGGCGTGAGCTCAAATCCCATTTTCTGCGGTCTCCGTCCCGATTTTCCCAACGAGGTGTGCTTCTACGCGCCGGCCGAAGGTGTTAGTGCAGCGTCTGCCGGGGGGCAAGCCAAACCGGACAGGGCCAAGGACTAAATCGTATGGCGAGCAGCGCTGGATACAACAAGATGTTCCCCGTCTCGTGGACGGAGCTGCATCGTGACGCACGGGCACTCGCCTGGCGGCTGGCCGACCTGGGGCCCTTCAAGGGGCTGGTGGCGATCACCCGTGGCGGGCTGGTGCCGGCAGCCATCGTGGCCCGCGAGCTCAATCTCCGCCTGATCGACACGGTCTGCTGCTCGACCTACGACCGCATGGAGCGCGGCGCCAAGGTCGAGCTGCTGAAGGGCACCTCGGCCGAAAACGACAAGGGCAAGGGCTGGCTGATCGTCGACGACCTTGTTGACACCGGCGTCACCGCACGCGCGGTCCGGGCCATGCTGCCCGAGGCGCATTTTGCCACGGTCTATGCCAAGCCCGCCGGCCGGCCCACGGTCGACAGTTTCATCACCGAAGTGAGCCAGGACACCTGGATCCTGTTCCCCTGGGATCAGGAGGCGGTCATGGCCAAGACCATCATCGAAATGAAGGGTGCCGGCCAATGAAGTGCTATGTCATCCCCTCGCCCAAGGGCATCGACTCGCTCACCTTGGTCGAGCGGCCCGAGCCCACGCCCGGCCCGCGCCAGGTGCTGGTGCGCGTGCGGGCGACCTCGCTCAACTATCGCGACCTGCTCACGATCGAGGCACAGTATGCCCGTTCCGCTCCCAAGCCCGACCTGATCCCACTGTCCGACGGCGCGGGTGACGTGGTCGCGGTCGGCCCTGGCGTGAGCCGCGTCAAGGTCGGCGACCGGGTGGCAGGCTGCTTCATGCAGAAGTGGATCGGCGGCAATATCGACGATGCCGCGCTCGGCTCGGCGATGGGCGGTGCGATCGACGGCATGCTGACCGAGCTAGCCGTGCTGGAAGAAGACGGCGTGGTGAAGCTGCCGGCCGGCATGAGCTTCGAGCAAGGCGCCACCCTGCCCTGCGCCGGCCTCACCGCCTGGCATGCGCTGGTCGAGATCGGCAACCTCAAGGCGGGCGACATAGTGCAGATCCAGGGCACCGGCGGCGTGTCGATCTTCGCCCTGCAGTTCGCCAAGATGTTCGGCGCGCGGGTGATCGGCACCTCGAGCTCGGCGGCCAAGGCCGAGCGCCTGAAGAAGATGGGGGCCGAGGCCGTCATCGATTACAAGGCCACGCCCGACTGGGACAAGGAAACCTTGAAGCTGACCGGCGGACGCGGTGCCGACGTCACTGTCGAGGTCGGCGGCGCCGGCACCCTGCCGCGTTCCTTCCTGGCGACGCGGATCGGCGGCCGCATCGCGGTCATCGGCCTGCTCTCGGGCATGGCGACGCTCGACCCCATGCCGATCCTGCGACGGAACCTCCGGGTGCAGGGCCTCTATGTCGGCAGCCAGCAGATGTTCGAAGCGATGAACCGCGCGATTGAAGCCAACGGTCTCGCGCCTGTCATCGACAAGGTGTTTCCTTTCGCCGACGCGCAGGACGCCTACCGGCATCTCAAGAGCCAGAACCACTTCGGCAAGATCGTCATCTCTCACGCCTAGGAAGCGCACGTTACCATGATCAAGCGTCGTCTGTTCAGCGCCGGCCTGCTTGCCGCGCCCTTCGCAAAGCCCGCCTTCGCGCAGAGCTGGCAGCCGTCCGGCCCTATCAAGATGATCGTGGCCTATCCGGCCGGCGGCCCGACCGACGTTATCGCGCGCATCGTCGCCGCCGACATCTCCGAGGCGCTGGGCCAGCAGGTCGTGGTCGAGAATATCTCGGGCGCCGCCGGTGCCATCGGGACGCGCGCCGTCGCCAAGGCAAAGCCCGACGGACAGACGATCACCTTCGGCAACAACCAGACGCACGGCAACAACATGTTCATGTTGAAGGATCCGGGCTACGACGCGGTGAAGGATTTTGCGCCGCTGGCCGGGGCCGGCGCCTTCGAACATGTCTTCGTGGTACGCAACGACCTGCCGGCCAAGGCCATCCAGGACGTCATCGCTCTGGCCAAGGCCAAACCCGGTGAGCTCAACTACGGCTCGACCGGCATCGGCTCAGGCTCGCACCTCTCGACCGAGCTGTTCATGGCGCGCACCGGCACCAAGATGACCCACGTCCCCTATCGCGGCGCGCCGCCGCTGGTGCAGGATCTGGTCGGCGGCCGCATCGACCTCTCCAATTCGACGCTGCCCAGCGTGCTGGCCCAGATCAAGTCCGGCCAGATTCGCGCCGTGGCGTTGGGCAGCCCCAAGCGCAACCCGCATCTTCCCGAGGTCGCCACGCTCGAGGAGCAGGGCGTGAAGGATGCAAATGCCGCCTCCTGGGCCGCCTTCTTCGCGCCCGCGGGCACGCCGCAGCCCATCCTCGATCGTCTGTCGGCCGAGATCTTGAAGAGCCTCGGCAAGCGCGAGACCGTCGAGAAGATCGACAAGCTCGGCTTCACCGTCGAGCCGCGCGACCCCGCGCAGTTCAAGCCCTATCAGGCGCAGGAGATCGCGACCTGGGTGAAGATCGCGAAGGATGCCGGCATCGAGCCGGGGGAGTAGGGCTTCGGCATGGATAATCTCTGGTCCGACCAGGACGCCAAGGCGGCGATCGCCCAGCATGCGGCGAAGGGCATCGGCGAAGACCTGGCGCTGCGCGTCTACACGACCCGGCTGCTGGGCGGCGAGCCGCGCCTCGTCCTGCATGGCGGCGGCAACACCTCGGTGAAGACGCGCCTGCCCGACATCACCGGCAGCGCGATCGACGTGCTCTGCGTCAAGGGCAGCGGCTGGGACATGGGCACCATCGAGGCCCCCGGCCTGCCGGCGGTGCGCCTCGATCCGTTGCGTGAGCTCCGAAGCCTGCAGGCGCTGTCGGACGAGGACATGGTGAATGTCCAGCGCACCAACCTGCTCGACAGCAAGGCGCCCAACCCATCGGTCGAGACCCTGCTGCACGCCTTCCTGCCGCACAAGTTCATCGACCATACGCATTCCAACGCCGTGCTGTCGCTCACCGACCAGCCCGACGGCGAGGCGCTGGCGCGCGACGTGTTCGGCCGCCGCGCGGCGCTGGTGCCCTATGTCATGCCGGGCTTTGCGCTGGCCAAGAAGACCGACGAGATCGCGCGCGCGAACCCCGACGTCGAAGGGCTGGTGCTGCTGAAGCACGGCATCTTCAGCATGGGCGCCACGGCCGAAGAGGCCTATGTCCGCATGATCGATCTCGTGACCCTGGCCGAGAAGCGCCTGGCCAGGGAAACGCGCAAGATCTTTCCCGGCGCCACCCTACCCAAGGACATCGCGTCGGCCGCCGAGGTGGCGCCGATCCTGCGCGGGTTGCTGTCGCAGCCAGCCAAGGCAGGCGGCCGCGAGGCCGCGCAGCGCTTCGTCTTCGAGTTCCGCACCGGACCGGACATCCTGGCCTATGTCGGCGGCAAAGAGATCGCGCGCTACAGCCAGCAAGGGCCGGTGACGCCCGATCACGCCATTCGCACCAAGGGCGTGCCGCTCGTGGCGCCGGCACCGCAAGCCGGCAAGCTCGACCTCTTCGCCAAGGAAGCGAAGGCCGCGCTCGACTCCTATGTCGGCGCCTATCACGCCTACTTCGCGCGCCATAACGCCCAGCAGCTCGTGCCGAAGAAGGAGCTGGATCCGATTCCGCGCGTCGTGCTGGTGCCGGGGCTCGGCCTGTTCGGCGTTGGCAATAGCTCGAAGGACGCCAAGATCGCCGCCGACCTCGCCGAGACGACGGTTGCCGTCGTCGCCGATGCCGAGCGGCTGGGCACCTACCAGTGCATCCCCGAGCCGGACATCTTCGACATCGAGTACTGGTCGCTGGAACAGGCCAAGCTCAGTGCGGCGGCGGAGAAGCCCCTGGCGCGGCGCATCGCGGTCGTGACCGGCGGCGCTTCGGGAATCGGCGCGGCGACGGCCGCAGCCTTCGCGCGCGAAGGCGCCGAAGTCGCCGTCCTCGATCGCGACGTCTCCAAGGTGAAGGGCTTCGCCATCGCCTGCGACGTCACCGACCCCAAGGCGGTGCGCGCCGCCTTCGACAAGATCGCCGCGACCTATGGCGGCGTCGATATCGTGATCTCCAACGCCGGTGCGGCCTGGCAGGGCAAGATCGGCGAGGTCGACGAGGCCGTGCTGCGCCAGAGCTTCGAGCTCAACTTCTGGGCCCATCAGAGCGTGGCGCAGAATGCCGTGCGCGTCCTCAAGGCACAGGGGCTGGGCGGCTGCCTGCTGTTCAACGCCTCCAAGCAGGCGGTCAATCCCGGCACCGACTTCGGCCCCTATGGACTGCCGAAAGCGGCAACGCTCTTTCTCAGCCGCCAGTACGCCCTCGACTACGGCAGCGACGGCATCCGGTCCAACGCCGTCAATGCCGACCGCATCCGCTCGGGCCTGCTGACCGACGACATGATCGCCCAGCGCTCCAAGGCGCGCGGGCTCAGCGAAGCCGATTACATGGGCGGCAACCTGCTCGGCCTCGAAGTGACGGCCGACGACGTCGCCCAGGCCTTCGTTTCGCTGGCCAAAGCGGCGAAGACAACGGGCGCTGTCATCACCGTCGACGGTGGTAACATCGCGGCTGCACTTCGTTAGGGCTGTCCGGCACAGGGGAGCCTGCTGAGGAGGCTCCTTTGTCGATCGAGACGCGTCCGCTTCATCCCACGATCGGTGCCGTCATGACCGGCATCGATGCGCGCCGGCCCCAGAGCGCGGCAGAGATCGCCGCCCTCGAAGCGGGCATGGATCGCCATGCCGTGCTGGTGCTGCCCGACCAGGACATCACCGACGCCGAGCAGCTCGCCTTCACGCGAAACTTCGGCCCCCTGCAGGAAGGCGCCAACACGACCCTGACGGCAACGACCTTGCGCCTGGGCGCCGCCTTCGCCGACGTCTCCAACCTCGACAAGGACAACCGACGCCTGGAGCGCGACGATCGTCGCCGCATGGCGGCCCTGGGCAACCGCCTCTGGCATTCCGACGCCACCTTCCGTGTCGTGCCGGCGCGCTACTCGTTCCTGAGCGGCCGCATCGTCACGACGCAAGGCGGCAACACCGAGTTCGCCGACATGCGCGCGGCCTATGACGCGCTGGATGCAGCGACAAAGGCCGAGATCGAGCCGCTGATCTGCGAACACTCCCTGATCTATTCGCGCGGCCAGCTGGGCTTCACCGATTTCACCGACGACGAGCGCATCACCATGCGCCCGGTGCGGCACCGCCTGGTGCGTACCCATCCCGTCACGGGGCGCAAGTCACTGCTGCTGTCGGCTCATATCGGCGCCATCGTCGGCTGGCCGCGTCCCGAGGCCATGGCTTTCGTGCGCGACCTGATGGAGCACGCCACGCGGCCCGAATTCGTTTATGTCCATCGCTGGACACGGCACGATCTCGTGATCTGGGACAATCGCACCACCATGCACCGCGTGCGCCGCTTCGACGATCTCACGATCGTGCGCGACATGCGCCGCACCACGACCATGAGCGAAGGCCCCACCGCCCAGCAGGCGGCCGCCTAGGAGGTCACATGATCCGCCGAGCATTCGTCGCCGCCGCGTTCGGCCTCGCCCTTGTTCTCGGCCTGTCGGCCGAGGCCAAGACGGTCCGCTTTCCCAATGCGGGCGAGCCGGCATTCCAGCTCGAGGTCCCCGAGGATTGGCTCGTCAAGGAGGACGGCGTGGGCAACCTGTTGATCGGCGCGGCCGATCGCAGCGCCGGTTTTTCGCTGAGCCTCGCCAAGGTCGAGGCCGACCTCGACATCCTCGCCGGCGAGATCATGAAGGTGGCCAAGGCCGAGCTGCTAGCCGGCAAGACGCCCGCCTCGAACTCGGGCCTTCAAGGCTTCACCTATGCCGGACGGAAGAAGAACGACGCCGGCGTCGAGCTCAACATGACCCTGACGCTGCTGCGCGTTGGCAAGGGCTACATCGCCTCGATCTCGAAGCTCGTAGCCGCCAGCAGCAAGCCGCAGCAGTTGGAGACGGCGGACGCCTTCGCACGCGGCATCAGGATCATCCCGACCAACTGAGGCGCTAGACGTGCACTGCCGAGCCGTCGAACTCGGTATCCTTCTTCGGGATGAGATCGTAGGGCAGCGCGAAACCCGGCATTGCCATCAGCCGGTCCCGCCAGGCGGCGAGATTGGGGCGGGCGTCGATCGACAGGCCGCCTTCGGCCGCGAACACCATGCGGCCCCAGCAGCCGATATCGGCGATCGAGCAGGCATCGCCCACCAGCCACTGCCGGCCGGCGAGCGACCTGTCGGCGAAGTCGAGCGCCGCCTCGGCCTGCGGGCGGAAGAAATCGACGATCTCCCGGGAAACGTCGGGCCGGAAGCGGGCGAAGTGGCGGACCCGCGCCACGTTGGTGATGGCATCGTTCTCCCAGGCCAGCCATTCGCGGGCCTGCCAGCGCTGCTGCTCGGTCGCGGGCTCGAAATGACCGGTCGTTCGCGCCAGGTAGTCGAGGATCACGTTCGACATCACCAGTACCAGGCCGCGATGGCGCAGCACCGGCACCTGGCCGTAACGGTTGAGCGCCAAATGCTCCGGCTGCTTCTGCACGCCGTTCTTCAAGTTGACGGTGCGGAAGGAGAACGGCAGGCCCGAGAGCGCGAGAAAGAGCATCGGCTTGTAGCTCGAGCTCGACGTGAAACTGCCATGCAGAACCAGGCGCTCGTCGGTCATGTCGTCTCCTGTGGCGTAGGCGTTGGCCAATTCGTACTCTGCCGCAACCCTGGAGGAAACGCCCCGCTCTCGGAGGATACAGACGTGACGACGCTCGAGCGCCGCAAGGTCGGAAAGACCCAACTCACCGTCACCGAGATGGGTCTCGGCGGCGCACCGATGGGTGGCTTCCGCGCCACCATTTCCGACGCCGAGGCGGTCGGCCTCACCGACGCCGCTTACCAGGCCGGCGTCCGCTATTTCGACACCTCGCCCTTCTACGGCTATGGCCGCAGCGAACTGCGTATGGGCGCGGGGCTGCGCGAGAAGCCACGGCATAGCTACGTGCTCTCGACCAAGGTCGGCCGCGTCATGCACGCGAGAAAACCCGGCGAGGCGCTGCCCCAGGAATTTCGCGAGAACGGCCTGCCGGGCTTCGTGCCGCAATTCGATTACACCTACGACGGAGTGATGCGCTCGCTCGAGCAGTCGCACCTGCGTCTGGGGCTCGACCGCATCGACATCGCCCTGGTCCACGATGTCGACTTCTGGACGATCAAGGATCGCAAGATCCTCGACGAACGCTTCAAGACGGTGATGGAGTCCGGCTTCCGCGCCCTCGACGAGCTGCGCAAGGCCGGAGTCATCTCGGCCATCGGTGTCGGCATCAACGAGGCCGACACCAGCACGCGCTTCATTCGCGCAGGCGATTTCGACTGCATGCTGCTGGCCGGCCGCTACACCCTTCTCGAGCAGGGCGCGCTCGAAGAGTTCCTGCCGGAATGCCAGAGACGCGGTGTGTCGGTGATCCTGGGCGGTCCCTACAACTCCGGCATCCTGACCGGCAACGTGAAGCCCGGCGCCACGCACGACTATGCCGCCGCACCGGCATCGCTGATCGACAAGGCGCAACGGATCGAAACGGTCTGCGCGCGCCACAAGGTTCCGCTGGCGGCGGCGGCGATGCAGTTTCCGCTGTTTCATCCCTCCGTCTGCTCGGTGATTCCAGGCGCGCTCAGCGTGGCTGAAGTGACACAGAACCAGGCGCATCTCGGCGTGAAGATCCCGGCCGACCTGTGGTCCGAGCTGAAGCGCGAGAAGCTGCTCGATCCCGCCGCGCCGACGCCGAACTGAAAGGACCATCATGAAGATCGTCGACGCACAGGTTCATCTCTGGTCGCAGACCGTCGTGCCGCCCAATGGGCTCCACCGCAAGGTGCCGCAATTCACGGCCGAGGAATGCCTGAAGGAAATGGACGAGGCGGGTGTCGATGCCGCACTGATCCATCCCCCCTACAGCTGGGATCCCGACTCGAATGCCGTCGCCGTCGCGGCCGCGAAGAAATATCCGCAGCGCTTCGCCGTGATGGGGCAGTTCGCGCCCGACAAGCCGGAGAACCGCGCGCTGATCCAGGGCTGGCGCAAGCAGCCCGGCATGATGGGCCTGCGCTGGGCGCTGCTGACCGAAGAACAGCAGAAGTGGCTGCACGACGGCACGCTCGACTGGGTCTGGCCGGCCGCCGCCAAAGAAGGCCTGCCGATCGCCATGCTGGGCGGATTGTTCCTCGAAACGTTCCGCGGCATTGCCGAGCGCTACCCCGATCTCCGGCTGATCCTTGACCATTGCGGGTTGAACCGGCACGGCCAGGACGACGCGGCCTTCATCCATCTCGACAAGCTCGTGGCGTTGGCCAGGCTGCCCAATGTCGCGATCAAGGCCACCGGGGCGCCGCACTACTCGACCCAGGGCTATCCCTTCCGCAACATCCAGGACGGCCTGCACCGCATCTTCGATGCCTTCGGTCCCAAGCGCTTCTTCTGGGGCACCGACATCACCCGCATGCCCTGCAGCTATCGCCAGTGCGTGACCTTCTTCACCGAGGAGCTGCCATGGCTTCGCGGCGCCGACCTCGAAGACGTGATGGGCCGCGGCCTCTGCGACTGGATCGGCTGGAAGCTCGACGGTACGGCGTCCTGAAGGACGCTACTTCTTCTGCGCCACGATCTGGCCGCGGATCTCGCCTTCGGGATACTTGGCCGTGCGGACACTGATGTACCAGTTGCCGGCCAGCAGCTCGTCGGCTTGCTCCCGGGTGAGCGTCACGCCGTCGCTGATCGTCGAGCCGTCGGAATAGAACGGCGGATTGATGGGTACGACCTGCGGGGCGTTCTGCCCGGCAGGCGCCGGCCCGTGCAGATAGGCCATGGTCACCGGCCCGCTCAGGCCGACCAGGTTGAGGCGATATTCCACCACCTTGGTCGAGGGCCGATAGACCGCCTCGAACCAGCCGCTCGCCTTGGTCTCGACCGGCGGCACGACGCTCGCGCCTTCCAGGGTCGCGCGGAAATCGGTTCTTGGCACCCTCGGCTCGCCCATGTAGGGCGAGCAGCCGGTGACGGCGAGCAGCACGAGCACCAGGGTCGAGCGGCGTGAGAATAGTTTCATGCGCTTCAGTCTACGTCGCGACCTTGCGAAACGTCCTTCGGAATTCACGCCTTGTGATGGACCGGCGCGCGGCCATAGACCGGCGTCGGCAGGCCTTCCAAGCGGGCCTTGAGCTGCAGGCCGAGGAACAGCGAGTAGAGGCGCGACTGCATCAGGTTGCCGCCGTGGAACCACAGGTTCTCCTGTGCCGTCGGCTTCCACATGTTACGCAGCTCGCCCTCCCAGGGGCCGGGATCCTTGGCCGTGCCGGAGCCCAGGCCCCAGCACTTGCCGACCTTGTCGGCGACGTCGGGCGAGATCAGCTCGGCCGCCCACTGGTTCATCGAGCCGTAGCCCGTGGCGTAAACGACGAGGTCGGCGTCGATCCCGCTGCCGTCGTTCAGCACGACCGAGGTCTCGGTGAGCCGCGCGATCTCGACGCCGGACCTGAGTTTGATGCGGCCGTCGGCGATCAGCTCCGACGCACCGACATCGATGTAGTAGCCGGAGCCGCGCCGCAGATACATCGGCCCGATGCCGGTCGCGTCTTCGCCGAAGGTCAGCTGGAAGCCCGCCGCTTCCAGCCGCGCATAGAAATCGGCGTCCTCGGCGCGGATCTTGGCGACGACCGGCTGCGACAGCGACGCCAGCGCGCCGTACGGCAGGGACGCCGTGGTGAGATCGGCGATTTCCGTGGTGATGCCCGACGCCACCGCCTCCTCCGAGTAGAGCGGGCGATAGCGCGCCAGAGTGTCGGCGCGCACCACCAGGGTGGGCGAGCGCTGCAGCAGGGTCACCTCGGCGCCGTGTTCCCAGAGATCGGCCGCGATGTCGTGCGCGGAATTGTTCGAGCCCACGACGACACAGCGCTTGCCCGCCCAGGCTTCGCCGCCGGCATGACGGCTGGAGTGGTGCTGCGCGCCGCGGAAGGTTTCGCGGCCGGGAAAGTTCGGGATCTCGGGAAAGCCCGACATACCGGTCGCGATCACCAGATGGGTCGGCTGCAGGACCACCTCCTGGCCGTCGCGATCGACCGTCACGGTCCATTTGCCTGTGGCTTCGTCCCATGACGCCTGCCGGCACGGCGCCTTCGACCAGTAATCGAGCTCCATGATCTTCGTGTAGGACTCGAGCCAGTCGCCCATCTTGTCCTTGGGCGTGTAGATCGGCCAGTGATCGGGAAACGGCAGGTACGGCAGATGGTCGTACCAGACCGGATCGTGCAGGCAGAGCGACTTGTAACGGCTGCGCCAGGCATCGCCGGGGCGCTGGTTGCGGTCGATGATCAGCGCCGGCACGCCGAGCCGCTTCAGGCGTGCGCCGAGCGCAATGCCGCCCTGCCCGCCGCCGACGATCAGCACGTAGGGCTGGCGGTCGTAGCCCAGCTCGCTGGCATCGGCGCGGCGACGGTCAGTCCAGGTCAAGCGATCGCGGAAGGCGCCGTGCTGGGTGCCGATGTCGCGCGACGGCCCGCTTTTCTCCTCGAAGCCTTTCAGTTCGCTGAGGGCAGTGAACAGCGTCCAGGCCTTGCCGTCCTTCAGCCGCAGGTGGCCGGTGCCGCGGCCCTGCCGCGTCTCGAACGTGAACCAGCCCGGACGATCGCCGGCTTTCCATGAGCTAGGCTCCACATCACCCAACCGTGCTTTCAGCATGCGAGAGATCGCAGAGCGGCTCTCCAGGGTCGTGATGTTCCAGGTGAAGGCGACGAGATCGCGCCAATAGCACTCCTCGGCGAACAGGGACGCAGCCCCTTCGACATCGAAGCGTTTCAGCGCGGACGCAAACTCGGCAAGCCACTCGATCTCGTTCATCGTCTTTCCATTGCAGCGGTTCTGGCGGCGGCGCACTCTAAAAGAACAAGGGCTCGGGAGGAACGCGATGAATTACGACGTCATTTCCGCCGATGGACATGTCGACCTGATCTGGCTGCCGCCGGATCTCTTCACGGCCAATGCCTCTGCTGCCCTCAAGGAGCGCATGCCCTACGTGATCGACGGTCCCAAGGGGCCGGAATGGACCAGCGTCAAGGGCGCCAAGTTCGGGCTGGTGAACGGCATGGGGTCGGCCGGCCGCGAATATGTGCCGGGCGTGATCCACCGCTCCGACCGCATGGCCTCGACCGGCCTCTACGACGATGGACGCAAGGGCATCCGCCGCCTGACCGACGTGAAGCTTCGCCTCGAGGATCAGGAACGCGACGGCGTGCAGGCCGAGGTGCTGTACGGCATCCTGGGCGCGAGCGGCCGGCTGAACGATCCCGAAGCCGCAACCGAAGTGCTGCGCATCTACAACGACTGGCTGCACGACTTCTGCCGCGCCGCGCCCGACCGGCTGATCG